>Cebus_capucinus_imitator_PRJNA485217_SSR105__coassemble_270_pt1 | contig 29636 bp, 30 predicted proteins | sample Cebus_capucinus_imitator_PRJNA485217_SSR105__metabat2_low_PE_004 | metagenome-assembled genome bin Cebus_capucinus_imitator_PRJNA485217_SSR105
CTATACGATAACAAAATCTAGTTCTCATTGATCATTTTTATACACCTACATTCCCTTCTAATTTATGATAGGAGTTTCTAAATTATTCCTGCTCACTCCCCTTATAAAAAACAAAAAAAAGAAAAAGAGCTGCAAATCACAAACCTCTTTTTCCTATTTCACTTCTATTTCATTTCATAAAGCGCATCGCTTAATTTTGCAAACTGCTCCAATGTCAACGCTTCCCCACGAACAGCTGGTTTTAAACCAATGGATTCAATGGCGCTCACAATTTGTTCCTTGTTAAAAGAAAGATCTGCCGCATTATTTAACCCATTTTGAAGTGTTTTTCTTCTCTGGTTAAACGATGCTCGAATAATCCGAAACATCAATGCTTCATCTTTTACCGTCACCGGAGGCTCTTGATGTCTTGTCAATCGAATGACCGCAGACCCTACATTCGGTCTTGGAATAAAGCAATTTGGTGGAACATTCGCAATAATATATGGTTTTGCATAATATTGAACCGCCAAAGAAAGCGCCCCATACTCTTTCGTTCCAGGGCCTACTTGCATACGATCCGCCACCTCTTTTTGCACCATAACTGTAATATTATCAATTGGAACACCGCTTTCAAAAAGCCCCATAATAATTGGAGTTGTAATATAATAAGGCAAGTTGGCTACTACTTTAATCGGTCTGCCTTCGTTATACTCCTTGGCAATTTGATTGATGTCCACCTTTAGAATATCATTGTTTAGTACCGTTACATTGTCATATGGCGCAAGTGTTTCTTCCAGAATTGGAAGAAGTTTTGTATCAATTTCCACAGCAAGCACTCGTCTTGCTCGTTCTGCTAAATACTGAGTCATTGTTCCAATACCCGGTCCAATTTCAAGAACAAAATCATCACTTGTGACATTTGCTCCATCGATAATCTTTGTCAACACATGATCATCGATTAAAAAGTTTTGTCCAAACTTTTTTTGAAATCCAAACTGATATTTCTGGATAATTTCAATTGTTTTCTTTGGATTACTTAATTTCTCCATAGCTACCTCATTTTCATTTCATACGATACAATGCTTTTGCGTTTTTATAAGTTGTTTCCACAACTTCTTCATAACTGATCTCTTTTAATTTTGCGATTTCTTTTGCTACATAAGGCAAATTCAAAGAAGAATTTCTCTTTCCACGATTTGGCGCCGGCGCTAAATAAGGACAATCTGTCTCCAAGACAATTCGTTCTAATGGAATTTCTTTTACCGCTTCTTTTAATTTCTTCGCATTCTGAAACGTTACAACACCGCCGATTCCGATATAGAAATTCATATCTAAAATTTCTTTCGCCACTTCTTTTGAATAGGAAAAGCAATGAACAACACCGCCAATTTCCTCCGCATATGCATTCTTCATAAGATCTAACGTATCCTTTGCGGCATCACGGCTATGAATAATAATCGGAAGTTTTAATTCTCTCGCTAATTCCATCTGTTTCATAAACCATACTTTTTGTATCTCTTTGTCCGGTTCTCTATAATAATAATCAAGACCTATCTCTCCGATGGCAACAATTTTATCTTCCATGGCAAATTGGCGAAGCTGCATCAAATCCGCTGATGTAATCGTTCCTACTTCATTTGGGTGAATCCCAACTGCACCATACACATGTGGAAATCTTTTTGTAAGCTCAACTGTATTTTGTGATGTTTTTATATCTGCACCTACGTTGACAACATAGGCAATATCGTTAAATGGAAAGCTATCAAGCAGCTCATCTCTATCAATATCAAACGCCTCATCGTCATAGTGTGCATGACTGTCAAATATCATGTTATATTTCCCTCCATTCAGAGTTTCTGAGCAAGTATCCTTGTTCTCTTCTCGCTCACTAGCGCCCATTATAGCATAAATTAAGGAAGAAAGCAAAAACTTCTATTTTCCTCTTGCTTATTGAATCCATAACAGAGTATAATTCTGTTATGCCTATCTCATTATTTATACATACAAGAAAGGAGATTCGAAAATGAATCAAGATTTTATTACTTTTACAATTGAAAAGAAAAAAAATATCGCATTAATCGCTCATGATAATGAAAAAGCAAAATTAATTCGATGGTGTAAAGACCATCACGATATATTGGCACAGCACAATTTATATGGAACCGGTACAACATCTCGCATGATTACCGATCAGGCAGATTTAACGGTAAAAGGATATAACAGCGGACCTTTAGGCGGAGATCAACAAATCGGAGCTAAGATTGTAGAAGGTGTCATTGACTTTATTATCTTCTTCTCCGATCCATTAACGGCACAGCCTCACGATCCAGACGTAAAAGCTCTTATGAGAATTGCCCAAGTTTATGACATTCCTATGGCGATCAACAAAGCCACTGCGGATTTCTTAATCACTTCTATATATATGGATAATACTTATGAACACCAAGTAATTAACTTCCAAAAAAATATCAAAAAACGTGCTAAAACATTATAATATACAATTCGGGTCAAATAGATGAGGATCCCATAAGCCATTGCTTTTGGAATTTTTTCTTCTACTTGACCCGTTAAAAATAACATCACTTTTTCTTTTGTTTCTCACATTCTTCGCATCGAATCCCAAATTCTTTGCACTGTCTTTCTTTTTTCATTCCAATGGTTCCGATTCTTCGAAACAGCGTTTGAGGCAATCCAAATACGATGACAATTCCAAGAACAATGGCAATGGCCACTTTGATCGCCGCCATTCCTGTTGATAGAGCTTCTCCTAGATCATTGACTACAACATAATACGATGTCATACAGATTCCAGCTCCCGGCACCAATGGGAAGATGCCCGCGATTAAAAAAATGGTGACAGGACAGTGCTTTCTCACCGCAAACAGCCTCGACAACAAGACGATGGCAATGGCAGAAAATAGCGCCCCAAAGAAGCTGCCTGACACTTCTTTTGCCAATAGATAGACAAACCAACCGACGCCTCCTGTCACACCACACCATGGATAATATTGTTTTGGAACTCCATAGATCAAAGAAAACGCAACACTTCCAACGGTGGCTCCTAACACCTGCACAACCAAAGTCATCATAAAATATTCCCTCCTAAAAAGTGGTGATACATAAGGAATACGAAGCCAATTCCCATGGCAATACTAATAAATACTAAAATAGCATCTAACATTCGTACCGCTCCTGAAATGTAGTCCCCGTCTGCAAAATCTCGAATGGAGTTCGTAAATGGAACTCCCGGAACTAACGGCATAATCGAGCCCGCAATCATTGCGTCCATATGCTGTCCAATGGAAAAATGATACGAAACGAGGCAGATCATTGTGAGCAAAATTCCTCCACATATATTTCCTGTAATTTTTGACATATATTTCTCATTAATATAAAGATTAAAAATATAATATATGATTCCAGAAACAAATGCGGTTAAACTGTCGAACAAATTTCCTGCAAATAAAAAACAAAATGCGCCACAGCCAATTCCCGCCGCCATAATTTTAGCCAGATTGGATTTATCAGGAATATTTTGAATTTCTTTTAACTTCTCATGGACTTCTTCAATTGTATACTTTCCTTGTTCAATCTCCCTAGATAGCTGATTGACCGCTGCCACACGTCCTAAGTGAGAGCCTCCTACTGGCAGATGTTTCACCTTTGCAAAATAGGGATCCGTCGTGCTTCCAGCTGTTAAAAATATACCATTTGTCAATGTAAAAACGCTGCAAGATTCAATTCCGTAATAATGGCAAATTCGATAAACCGTCTCTTCCACTCGAAAAATCTCTGCTCCATTTTTTAACAAGATGCAGCCCGCTTCCAGCGCTACATCTAATACCATACGATCTTCATTCATTATTTTTCACTCCGTTATCATTTCATTTCTTACAAGTAAAGAATAAATTGTATTAACATCTTGTTATTGTACCAAAAATAATAAAAAACGTATAGAGAGATAAAAACATATCTTTTTCTTTCTTCTAATATAGTATATTATGAAAAGGAATCCCTATCCATCTATGACAACTATGACAATTTTCATCATTTCTAAGTTAGAAAGGAGTTTTACCAATATGAACCGTTATACAAAGAGATTATGCTCTATCATTTTAACAACCATTCTCTCCCTTTGTCTTATCTGCGGCTGTCAAGCAACTCCAAACGATCCCACTTCTCATACAAGTGCCGAACAAACAACAACCGCTCCTGAAAATGAAGCCTTTGATGATTTTCTTACGAATCTCTTTAAAGAAATGGTAAGCAGCAATTCTTTCTCGTTACACTTTGGAGTAAAGGATCCTGCTTCTTTTGGCATCGCTCCCATTTCTCCTACCTTTGGCGATTTCTCCTACAAAGAGAATCAAACACAGCGAAAGCAATTAAAATCATTGAAAAAACAGCTTCATTCTTTTTCAAAACAGACGCTTTCTACGAAACAGCAATATGACTTTATTATTTTAGATTCTTTTCTCTCTTCTTCCATGCAGCTTAATGAATACTATTATTATGACACCGTTTTAAGCCCTGTCATCGGATTACAAGCGCAACTACCTGTCCTCCTTGCCGAATATCGGTTTGATACAATGAAAGATGTCGACGACTATTTGCTTCTCCTTTCGGATCTTCCTCGTTATTTTCAACAGATCCTCCAATTTGAACAGGAAAAAGCGTCAAAAGGATACGGTATGCAAGATTTTGCCTTAGAAGATATTATTGCCCAATGTGAAGACTTTTTACAACAGTTAGATGATCAAAACCCTTTTCTCATTACGTCCTTTCAAAACAGGCTCGACGGATTAGAGAAGTCCACTTCTCTCTCAAAAAAACAGCGCAAAGAGTTTGAACAGACGAACGCTTATTTGATTGAAAATGAAATAAAGACTTCTTATGAGACGATGATAGCCACTTTAACTTCTTTAAAAGGGAAAGCGACAATAGAAGGTGGACTTTGCCAACTGCCAGATGGAAAATCCTACTATCAAACGCTTGTCTCCTCCATCACCGGAACGGATTTATCCATAGAAGAAATCGAATCTCAAATAAAAGAGCAATTAAAAAAAGGGCAAATCGATGTGCTTGCCATTTTAAAGAAATATCCGAATATTTTTGATGAATATGAAAAGGCTGCCTATCCTCTCACCGATCCACAACAAATTTTATCCACATTAGAACAGGGAATTACAAAAGATTTCCCCAAAGCTCCAATCACTTCTTGTGAATTAAAAACAGTGGATCCATCTTTGGCGGAACATTTAAGCCCTGCCTTTTACTTTATCCCCCCTGTGGATAACATCGACTCCAATGTTATTTATATTAACAGCCTATCTTCCTCCTATGATCCCGATACCCTTTATCCCACATTGGCTCATGAAGGATACCCCGGTCACCTCTATCAAAATACATATTTCTACTCCAAAAATCCAAATCCCATTCGGTCTATTTTAGATTTTGGCGGATATTCAGAGGGCTGGGCGACTTATGTGGAATACCATAGCTATGATACGATTGATTTTGGAACCCACTCAGAGGAGATCGCTCGGCTAAATCAATATGAGATGGATTTAAGCCTTGCCCTATGCAGTCTTTTAGATATTGGAGTGAATCATCACGGCTGGTCACTGAACCGTTGTTCGAAATTTTTACAACAATATGGAATCTCGGATCCCGCCACCGCTCTAGCCATTTATCACTCTGTCATCGAAGAACCTGCCAACTATCTGCAATACTATGTTGGTTTCCTTCAGTTTGAACGGCTGCGCCAACAACAGGAAAGCGCCAAAGGTGAAATATTTGATCTCCTCTCCTTCCATACAACTATACTTGATCTCGGACCTTCGCCATTTTCCTTAATTGAAGAAGTGCTTAATTCCAATTAACACTTTTTCTTTGTGGTAAATTGAATTATCTGATTTCTATTCTTTCATTTTTTTATTGACACTCTCTTTAAACAAATTTATAAAATCAAAAAAAGAGGCTGCTGCATTTTTTATAAACTCCCATGCAACGACCTCTTTCTTTTTTGTCTCATCATTTTTCTTTCATATCCATATTAAAATAATCTCGAATATTATCCAACGCTTTCATAAGAACTTCTATCTCGTTCTCATCTAACCGTTTTAGAATCGCTCTTGTCATCTCATCATGGAATTTCTTATGATGCTCGTATGCTCGATTTCCTTTATCGGACAGAGAAATAAATACAACGCGGCGATCCTTTTCCCCCCTGCTTCTTATGACATATCCCTTTTTCACAAGGCTGTTAATTGCGATTGTAAGCGTTCCAACCGTTACCCTCATAGCTGCTGCAATTGTGGACATATTCTTCGGTTCTTCCTGACCAATGGCTTCAATAATATGCATATCATTGCTTGAAATATCCTGAAACTCATCGGATATAATCGCTTTTTCCTCTACATCAATGATATCATTAAAAAGACTGACTAATATATGATTCACTGCTTGATAGTGATCCACTCTACGTCCTCCTTCCTCTCTTTCTCCTTCTATAATAATAGTTTTAAAGTTTTCTTTTTTCCGATTGCACCATTAGTATATCACAAATGCCTTTAAAATACTATGGATTTTGTAGAGTAGAAAAACATATGAAATAAGAAAAAGAAACTAGCATATGTCGTTTCTCATACCAGTTTCTTTTTTTTGCATAAAAGCAGGGAATCAATCTTCTACTAATTCCATTGCTTGTTTTGCCAATTGTGTAATTGTATCAAATCGATCGGAATCGATCAGTTCTTCTTTCACGATCCAACTTCCGCCGCAGGCAATGACTTTATCAAATGCTAAATATTCTTTTACATTCTCTGTTGTAATTCCGCCTGTTGGCATAAACTGCATCGTATAATAAGGAGCAGAAAGCGCCTTAATGGCTTTCACTCCGCCATTTGTCTCTCCCTTTCTTTTTCACTTCTTATGGCTCATATTGTTCTTTAAATGCAATGATTTCTTCTTTTGTTGGCAGTCCCTCATTGTCACTTTCTACCATAACTTGCATAGAACCGATTATATTTCCACGATCTACCAACTCTTCTAATGAAGTATGTTCTAAATATCCGCTTAAAATCCCAACGGCAAATCCATCTCCTGCGCCAACGGTATCCACCACTTTTTTCGCCGGATACCCTTTAAAATAGCCTTTTTCCACAGTGCCGTCTTCGTTTCTTTGTTCCGCATAAGCTCCGCTGGCTCCTAGTTTCACTACAACTAATTTTGCCCCTCGTTCTCGATAAAATTCTGCTATCTTTTCCGGATCTTCGCTTCCTACTAAGATTTTTCCTTCCCCAACGCCAGGAAGCACAATGTCGACTTTTCCCGCAATTTCATTGATCACCGTTTTCATCTCTTCCTCGCTCTCCCAAAGAGAGGCTCTTAAATTCGGATCAAAAGAAATACACATCTTATGCTCTCTCGCTTTTTCTATCATAGCAAAGACTGCCTCTTTTGTATGAGAAGATAAGGCAGGGAAAATTCCTGTAATGTGCAATAAGTTTGCCCCTGTAAAATCCACTTGTTCCACATCTTCTTTGGAAAGATAAGATGCCGCACTATTTTGTCTTAAATAATACGTGTCAGGATCGCCTTTTACTACTCGGTTCTTCCATTCAAAACCTGTTCTATGAATTTCATCTCGAAAAATCTTTGGATATACCCGTTCTTGTTTTAATTTTTTTTCGATATAATCACCAAATGGATCGTTTCCTAAACGGGTTACATATGAGACATCATATCCAAGTCTTGTTAAACCAATGGCAACATTTACTTCTGCCCCAGCAAGCATACGCTTAAATAAATTTGCTTCAGACAGCGTTCCTTCTTCTTGTGCAACAAACAAAGCCATTGGTTCCCCAAATAAAATGACCTGTGCCATTTCACTTCCTCCTAATTTCCTCTTACTGTTTTCTATATAGACCATATTCCTCTAGCTTTTCATAAAAATGAGCCGCTTCTACATTTTCTTTTTCGCAGTGTAAAAACAATTCTGCCTGTTCAAATTGTGGCAAACTCAAAACACCGAGCATGGATTTTGCATCAACAACATAGCGACCGAGAAGCAAATCCACTTCCCAGTCACATTGTGTTGCAAGCATTACTAAATGTTTAATATCCGTCATTGACTTTAAAACAACTGGTATTTTTACCATCTCTCTTCCCTTCTTTCCTTATGCAAATATGGAAATAATCAACCCACAGGCTAAACCGCTTAATCCGACTAATGTCTCCATCACTGTCCAAGATTTTAAAGTCGTTTTTTCATCAATCTCAAGAAAAGAACTGACAAGCCAGAATCCTGCATCATTTACATGACTTAATACCGTAGCTCCTCCGCAGATGGCACACGCCATGGCTGCCAAATGAAGGGAGGAACATTCCATCACCGCCGGCATCGTCGCCATAATACCGGAAGACATTGTCATAGCAACAATGGAACTTCCTACTGATGTACGAACTAATGCAGCAATTAAAAAGGCAATCAAAACCAATGGCATTGAACTTTTTTCTAACAACGGTCCAATAATATTTCCAAGTCCGGAATCTTGAAGCATCCAACGAATCACTCCTCCACAGGCGATAACAAGTAAAATCATTCCGGTTGGTCGAAGAGCGTGATCCAATACTTTTTTCAGCTGATCTTTTTTATATCCCATTCTTGTTCCTAAGAAATACATCGCAATTAATGTCGCGATTGTTAAGGCAATAAAAGGTGTTCCTAAAAATTGAAGCACCGATTTTACTCCATCTGGAATCCCCATATAGCTTGAAATCGTGCTGAGCAAAATCAAAATAAGCGGAACAAGAATAATGGACAATACAATCCCAAAAGATGGAAGCTCCGCCTCTTCTTTTTCCGTCACTTCCTGTACATTCATCGGAAGTTCTGTATGAATTTTTGTCCCGATAAAAGTTCCCCATAATAGTCCTGAAATAATCATCGAAATAATTGCCACCGGAATTCCAACTGCAATCATCGTTCCTAGATCCACACCTAACGTGTTGGCAACTAATACGGATCCCGCTGCCGGAGGAATAAATGCATATCCGGAAGCAAGCCCTGCCAACAATGGAATCGCATAATAAAGGGTGGAGCGGTTTGTCTTCTTCGCAACGCTAAATGCAAGAGGAATTAAAATAACAACTCCCGCTTCAAAAAATACCGTTGTGCCGATAACAATACCTGTAATTCCTAACGCGATTCCCGCTTTTCCCTGTCCGAACTTATCGATTAAAGTTCGAGCGATTTGTTGTGCCCCTCCGCTCACTTCTAAAATTCCACCGAACATAGAACCTAAACCGATTAAGAGGGCAATATGTTGTAACGTCTGTCCGACTCCTTTTTCAACAGTCTCTGTGATTAAGGAAAGGGGCATTCCCGCCCCTATCCCGATTAGGACAGCCGAAATCATCATGGAAATCACTGGGTGCAGTTTAAATTTCATAATAAGTACAAGTAATAAAACGATTCCAACGACTGCCGCTATCATTAACCTCGTTGGATCTGCTGCAAATACTGGCTCTGTCATTTCTTCTCTTTCCTTTCCTACGATAAAGTTCGAAACTCCTCTTTTCGACTTCTCGGTTTTCTTATTCCATATATCCGCCTTTCATTGGAGATACTGCGTGCTGTCCGTAAATATGAAGCACTCCGGATTCATAATGTGGTTTCTTTGGTTTCCAGTTGAGTTTTCTCTGTGCCAAAATTTGCTGCATTTCTTCTTCTGTCTTTTCTTCCCCATTGACACCCACAATACTTAAAATTCGATTCTCAATATCTAAATAAATTAAATCATTTTCTTCTACAAGAGCGATTGGACCTCCCTCTGCTGCCTCCGGAGATACATGACCGATGGCAGGTCCTTTTGATGCCCCTGAAAAACGTCCGTCTGTAATTAATGCAATGGATTTACCGAGCTCCGGATCGGAAGAGATCGCTTCTGTTGTATAGAACATCTCCGGCATTCCGCTTCCCTTTGGTCCTTCATATCGAATAAAGACTGCATCTCCCGGCTGTATTTCACGTTTTAAAACTGCATTTAATGCATCTTCTTCACAATCAAATGGACGAGCTTTTAAAGTTGCTTTAAACATCTCTTTTGGAACTGCACTATGTTTTACAACCGCTCCGTTTGGCGCTAAGTTTCCTTTTAAAATAGCAATTGTTCCATTTTTTCCAATTGGATTGTCAAACGGACGAATGACATCTTCTCTCTTTAAGTTCCATTTCTTTAAGTTTTCTTCGCAGCGTTCATAGAAACCGCTGTTCTTTAAGTCCTCTAAGTTTTCTCCAAGTGTTTTTCCTGTCACTGTCATAACATCTAAATGAAGCATAGATTTAATCTCTTCCATAATTCTTGGAACGCCGCCTGCATAATAGAAGAACTGTGCCGGCCATTTTCCAGCTGGACGAATATCCAATAAGTAATGAGCTCCTCGATGCATTCTGTCAAACATCTCCGCATCAAACTCAATTCCAAACTCATGAGCGATGGCAGGAATATGCAATAAGCTATTTGAAGAACCTGATATTGCCGCATGAACGAGAACTGCATTTTCAAAACTTTTCTTTGTCACGATCTGTCTTGCTGTCACTCCTTTTCTCGCCATATCCGCCGCACATTTTCCTGCTTCATATGCAACCTTCATTAAATCAGGGCTTGTAGCCGGCATCAACGCGCTTCCTGGCAACATAAGACCAAGAGCCTCTGCCATAATCTGCATCGTAGAAGCAGTTCCCATAAAGCTGCAAGCGCCGCAAGATGGACAGGCATGATGTTTATAATACGTTAACTGTTCTTCTGAAATCTCTCCACGCTCACACATCGCACTATATGCCCCGATTTGTTCCAATGTCAAAAGGTCTGGGCCTGCGTCCATCACTCCACCTGTCACAACAATTGATGGAATATCGATTCGTCCGATTCCCATTAAAATGGCTGGAACGCTTTTATCACAGCTCGCTAAAAATACACCTGCATCAAACGTAGTTGCATTGGCATGAATCTCGATCATATTACAGATCATATCACGGCTTACCAAAGAATAATTGATTCCGTCATGCCCTTGTGACATTCCGTCACAAATATCTGTTGCATAATATCTCGCTGGCTTTCCTCCGTTGTCGTAAACGCCTTTCACCGCTTGTTCTACAAAATGATTTAAGTGAGCAGAACCAGGGTGGCTATCCCCATATGTGCTTTCCACAATAATCTGAGGTTTCTCCAAATCTTCCACTGACCAACCCATTCCCATGCGTAATGGATCCATTTCTGGTGCTAATCGTCTGACCTTTTGGCTATTTAACATCGTATTTCTCTCCTTTTTCTTGTAATTTCGTTTAAATTCATATGTTATTGTTATTAATTCATCTGATCTTTAATTCGTATTATATTCAAAATCATCAGATGTTTCAATTGTTATTTTACTCAAAAAAAAATTGTTTTTTTGTTTATTTTTCACAAAATCCTCGTTTTTTCTGTTATAATAAAAATAAAAATTCACTTTTATATGAAAATCTTAATAGAAACATAACAGATTGGAGGAAAATGATCATATGAATTTAGATTCTGAAAAGAGTTTAGCTCAGAAATTATCCGATGATATTATTGCATATATTTTAGAAAATGGATTGCTGCCGGGGGATAAACTGCCAAATGAATCCATTCTCTCAGAACTAATGGGAGTTGGAAGAAGCAGTATTCGAGAAGCGATGAAATTGCTGGCTTCTCGAAATGTCGTAGATATTAGACAAGGCTCCGGAACTTATGTATCAAAAAAACAGGGAATTCCAGACGATCCCCTCGGTCTCACCTTTATTACCGATAAACAAAAATTAGTGGAAGATTTATTAGAAGTTCGCTTTTTATTGGAACCACAGATCGCCGGACTTGCTGCTCGAAATGCAACAAGAGCCGATATTTTAAAAATAGAATCTCTTTGTAAAGAGACAGAAAAATTGCTTTTGGCAAAAGAAAATCATGTAAAGAAAGATATTGAATTCCATACGGCAATCGCTATGAGCAGCAATAACCTTGTGGTGCCACGGCTTATACCGATTATTAACACTTCCATTCAGCTTTTTATTACTGCAACGGATTCCTCTTTACGAGAGGAAACAATTGAAAGCCACCGTGAAATTACCAATGCCATCAAACAAGGCGATGTTATCGCCGCCCAAGATGCCATGTATTTACACCTCTTATACAATCGCCGTCAAATTCGTAAAAAAGGCTAAAAAATAAGCTATCACATTGATATGTGATAGCTTATTTTTTATATTATTATTTCGCTGCTTTTTCTTGTTGATCCACAAGATGGCATGCAACTTGATGATCATTTCCGTAATCCTTAAATTCTGGAACTTGTTTTTTACAGATTTCCATACAGTTTGGACAACGAGTATGGAACTTACAGCCAGATGGAGGATTTACTGGGGAAGGAATATCTCCTTCAAGAATTGTACGATTCATCTTACGATCTGGATCTGGAATTGGAACCGCACTTAATAGCGCTTTTGTATATGGGTGTTTTGGAGAACGGAAAAGTTCTTCCTTTGGTGCCATCTCTACTAAGTTTCCTAAGTACATAACACCAACAACATCGGAAATATATTCCACAACAGAAAGGTCATGAGAGATAAAGAGATAAGATAACTGTCTCTTTTCCTGAAGATCTTTCATTAAGTTGATAACCTGCGCCTGAATGGATACATCAAGAGCGGATACCGGTTCATCGGCAATAATTAAACTTGGATTTAACGCCAATGCTCTTGCAATACAAATACGCTGTCTTTGTCCGCCTGAGAACTCATGTGGATAACGATCGATATAGAAGTCACGAAGACCACAGTCTCTCATTACTTGTAAAATATAATCTCTATATTGATCTTTTGGTACAATATTATGTTCTCTCACCGCCTCACCGATAATTTCACCGATTGGCATACGAGGATCAAGAGATGCATATGGATCCTGGAAAATCATCTGAACTTGAGGACGGAATCCTCTCATCTCTTTTTTATTCATAGAGAAAATATTTTTACCATTTAAGATCGCCTCTCCACTTGTAGGCTCTGTTAAACGTAAAATTGTACGTCCGATTGTTGTCTTTCCACAACCGGATTCTCCTACTAAACCGAAAGTCTGTCCTTTTTTAATTTTAAAAGATACACCGTCTACGGATTTGACATGTCCAACAGTACGCTGCATAACACCAGCTTTGATTGGGTAGTGTTTTACCAGATTATTTACTTCCAGAATATAGTCGTTATTTTCATCAACGGTTACTTTGATTTCATCTGACATTTTTGCACCTCCCTTTCTATTTGTCGTTCATGTCATTATAGAGATGACAGGCTACAAAATGTGTTTCTGAAACTTGTTTTAATCCTGGATATGGAGAATCACAAACTTCCTTGCACATTTCACAACGGTTTTTAAAGTAACAATGGTTTGGCATATTAATTGGGTTTGGCACATTTCCTGGAATGGAATAAAGACGTCCAACCTCTTCATTTAATACAGGTCTGGATTTCAATAATCCGATCGTATATGGGTGTCTTGGATCGTGGAAAATGTCAGAGGCAGTTCCTCTTTCAATAACACGTCCAGCATACATAACAACAATTAAATCTGCCATTTCTGCAACAACACCTAAATCATGTGTGATTAACATAATAGAAGCGTTGATTTGATCTTTTAAGTGACGCAATAAATCAAGCACCTGTGCCTGAATCGTTACATCGAGAGCCGTTGTAGGCTCATCTGCGATGATAAGTCTTGGATTACAAGAAAGAGCCATCGCAATTACAATACGCTGTTTCATTCCACCTGATAATTCATGTGGATAACTATTTTCAATCCCTTCACGAGCAATTCCTACCATGCGAAGAAGTTCGATTACACGTTTCTTCACATCTTCTTTTTTCATTTCAGGATTATGTAATTCAATAATTTCAGCTAACTGATCTCCAATTGTAAAAACTGGATTTAAACTTGTCATTGGTTCCTGGAAAATCATAGCGATTTCATTTCCACGAATTTTTGTCATATCACGGATTGGAACCTTAGTAATATCAATGGCATGTCCTTCTTTATTGTAGCGAATCTCTCCTCCTGCAATCTGACCTTGTGGGCCTTGTAATAACTGCATAAGAGAAAGGCTTGTTACGGATTTACCACAACCTGATTCCCCTACAATTCCAATTGTTTTTCCTTTTGGAATATCAAAAGTAACTCCATCTACGGATTTGACAGTACCATTATCTGTATAAAAATAAGTCTGTAAGTTGTCAAACTCAACTAGATTGTTTTCGTCCCTCATTTCAGTATAATATTCAGTTTCCGGAATATTTTTTCTCTTTTTCATTTGATTGTATTCACGGTATTTCTGATTATTAAACTTTTTAATTTCTTTTATTCTTGCTCTTTTTGCTGCTTTTTCATTTCTATTATCTGACACCGTTCTTCACCTACCTTTTCATCTTTGGATCGAATGCGTCACGGAGACCATCACCGATAAAGTTAAATGCCATAACAATAAGGAGCAACATAATTCCAGGTGGTACCCAGATATTTAAGTAGTTTCTCATAATAACCTGATCGTTTACGGCATTAACCATGTTTCCTAAAGAGGCAAATGGTGTGGAAATACCGACACCTAAATAACTAAGTGTTGATTCTGTAATAATAAAACCACCTAAGTCCATAGTCGCCATAACGATAATAACTGGAATACAGTTTGGAATTAAATGTTTAAAGATTTTCTTTCTTGTACTAATACCAGAAGCCTCTGCTGCTGACATATAGTCCATTTCACGAATTGTAAGCACCTGTCCACGAACCATACGAGTAACGCCTGACCAGCTAAACAATCCCATGATTAACATTAACCAATAAATTTTCTGTTCTGGAGCAACACCGAATGCTGCCATAAAAGAAGATACAATTAACATCAGTGGTACGAATGGAATACAGTAGAAAATTTCCACTAAACGCATAATTACCATATCGACTTTACCACCATAGTATCCGGCAATACCACCGAGTGTGATACCAATTAACATTTCAATAACTGTAACCGCCACACTGAATTGAAGTGAAATACGGCCACCATACATAAGACGAGTGAATATATCACGACCATCTTTATCTGTACCGAGTAAATGGGCTTTGGATATTGGCGCCTTTGTATTAACACCGACGTTTTCTCCTTTAATCGCCTCTTTATCCGTCATACGGAATTCTTCACCTGTTACTCGATCTTTGTAAAAAAGTTCATATTCTCCATAGTTATAAGGGGACAAAATTGGTCCAAGATAGGAGAACAATAAAATTGCAATAATGATTCCCAATCCGAGAATCGCTAATTTATTACGGAAAAATCGTTTCGCAATTAATTGACCAGGAGTTAGAATAACTTGGTTTTTCTCAAATTCAATTGCTTCTTTTTCATTTTTTAACTGTACTTTTTCATCAGCCATACTTTTTTATTCTTCCTCCTTTCTAGTTATAACGAACACGAGGGTCAACAACCGCGTATAAGATATCTGAAATTAAAGTTCCTAAAAGTGTAAGCACTGCTAAGAAGATTAAATATCCCATAAGGAATGGTAAATCCTTCTCATTTACGGCATCAATCGCCGCTTTTCCAAGTCCCGGAATAGAGAAAATACCTTCTGTAATAATCGCACCTGCGAATAAACTTGGAATCTGTGCTCCAATAAATGTAACGATTGGGATTAATGTGTTTCTAAATGCATGTTTAAATACAACAACTCTTTCGTCCAATCCTTTTGCTCTCGCTGTACGAACATAATCCATGTTCAACACTTCAAGCATATTTGTTCTTGTATAACGAAGCCAGCTACCAACACCAAGGATAACAAACACGGTGATTGGAAGAATAAAATGCTGTGCCACGTCAAGATAGTAAGCAAAGCCTGTGTAATGCTCTCTCGCTGTAATCATACCGCTTAATGGTAAGACTCCTAACCCTATGGAAAAAACACGTCTAAGAATAGCCGCAAAAAAGAAAGATGGCAAAGAAAGCCCTGCTAACGCAAAAAATACAATTGTATAGTCTGTTTTAGAATATTGTTTCGTTGCAGCAATGACACCTAGTGGTATTGCAATTGCCAACTCAATAATCAGCGCAATGGCAGCTAATGTAAAGGAAATCCACATTCTCTCGCTAATAACCTGTGTTACAGGCACTTTATATTTGAAAGAATTACCAAAATCTAGGCGGACAGCTCCTTTTAGCCAGTTGACATAGCCCTCAATGACATTGTCATTGATTCCTAATTGCTCTTGCATCTTTTCTTTTTGCTCTTGTGTAATTGCTGGGTTACCACTCGTCATCTGTGTAACGAAATCACCCGGCATCATACGTAGAATGCCATAGAGCAGAAATGATACGCCAAAGAGTACAATTATACTTGTCAAAATACGTCTGATAATATACTGTTTCATAGTGCACCTCCTGGTTTTTTTATCATAGAAAAAGGCTGTCCAGACTAGAACCGCCTTCTTTCCGCTCTGTTAATTAATAAGAAAACACTGTCGTGTTTTCCTATCAAATGGGATAGACAGTATGTCTATCCCAAGTGTTCTATTTTTTATTGTAACTCAAGTTTTTCAAGTTCATTATAGAAGTTATAGAACATAGAACCATCTGCTGGAATGGTATCTGGATTGATGTTTGAAGAGTAAGCCCATACGTTCTTTCTCTGGTAAACTGGCATATAAGTAGCCCAGCTCATAACTAAATCAAGTTCTTCTGCAACTAATTCTTTTCTCTTCTCAAGATCTAATGTCTGTCTTGTTTCATTTAATAATGCATCGAGTTTTTCATCTTTGATGAAGGTTCTGTTAGAACCACCTTTTTTAGAATATTCGCTGCCGAAAATCTGTGTTAAGTCAGCATTTGTTGTATTACTCCATGCCATACACCACATATCTACGTCATCGTTGTTTACACGGTTTACTAAGATACTGAAGTCTGTATCTGTAATATTTAATTTAGCACCCATAGCTTCCATATCGTTCTTCATCTGTGTGAAGATTGGAGTAACTGGGTGATTTGCTGCATCACCGATAGCAACTTCAACTTCTAACTGTTTTCCATCTTTTACAAGTTTACCGTTTACTTGTTCATATCCAGCTTTTTTGAAACATTCTAACGCTTTCTCTGGATCATATCCCCAGTATTCTTCTGCGTCCTGTGGATATTCTGCTAATACAGTTGTCATTGGACGTTCAATAACTTCTGCTACATCACCATAGTATGTAGAAACTGCCTGTTCACGAGTCATTAAGTGCATTAAACCTTCACGAACATTTTTATCTGCAACTCTCTTAGCGCTAATTGCGATATAACCATATCCGTTGTTATCATAAAGATCATATTTAACACCAGCATCGCTTAACTGTTGAATGACTTCAACAGAACCAGATGGATCAGAAATATCGATTTCTCCATTGATAATTGCATCTGCTTTCTGGCTATCTTCTACTACCTGGAATCTTAAATATTTTGTCTTAGGTGCTCCAAGACGGTAGTCTTCATTGGCTTCTAATGTTACTACGTTATCTTTATTTTCTACGAATTTATATGGACCAGAACCGATTGGTTTATCATTCATAGCTTTAACGCCATCTAATTTACCTTTTTCATATCCTTCTCCATAAATAGCGCTTGGTACAACAGGAGCTAAACCTAATTCCGCTTCAGCAACAAAGTTAACACCATTTACAGTAACTTTACATGTTAAATCATCTACTTTTTCAATTCCTGAGATGTCTTCTACGTCAACACCATCTGCCATACCGTCAGATACAAGAGCGCTCTTTAATTCTTCATTATAGTAAGATTCTGCATCATAAGAACCTAAATTTGTTTCATATTCACATTCGGCAAGTGCTTGTAATAATTTTGCCTCATCTTTTGCATCAGCTTCTGAGATTTCAAACCCTTTTTCTTTTAAATAGTCTGCCCAAGATGTAAGAGCTCCGTCTCCATCTGGATCTTCATCAACAGCTGTAAATAAGCCTTCACATTTTGTAGCTACTAAATATTCAATTACTTTATCTTTATCATTTGCATATTCTGCAGCTGTTTTTTCGATTGCAGCTACATCTTCAGAATAGTTTGGATTATCATAGTAATATTCATTAGCACCAACGATATTTGTTGTTGTACGGAATGGAGATGCTCCATCGTAGCTTGGATCTAATAATACTTTATATGCAAAGATAACATCATCAATTGTCATATCAGAACCATCGGAGAATTTAAGCCCGTCCTGTAATGTAATTGTATAAACAGTTTGCTGATTATCTCCTGAACCGATTACTTCTTCATCGATATGTCCAAGATTGTCAATTAAAACATTCTGTGCATCTCTTTCCATAACTGTTTCAATGACTGCACCTTGGATATAGCTATCTGTTTGGTTGTCTGAATAAAATGGAGAAAATACACCATTCCAATCTGTTGTTCCGATAACAATAGTGTCTCCTCCTGTTTGGCTTCCTCCGCCGCCACAAGCCGCTGTTGAAATTGCAAGCATCGCTGCAAGCAATGTCGCTGTGATACGTTTTCTCATGTTATTTCCTCCTTAAAAATGATTGAGTGTTTCCACAATTTTTTCTACAATCCACTGGATCGTTCCGTCTTCAAATGGGCTTTTTAATCCAACTGCTGGAAGCATATTTGTATAGAAATCTTTTGCAGAAAGGTTGCAAAGTTTCAAATAGTCTTCCCATGCCTTTTCATAATTTTCGTCCATTTTTATTTTAAACTGCATTGCGCAGATTGTAGCAAGACAATAGTCGATATAATAAAATGGTAAATCAAAAATATGATGTTGTTTTTGCCAGAAACCACCTTCCCCAAAGAAAGGATCTCCTTCATAGTCAAGATGTGGCTTATATACTTTTTCAAGTTCTTTCCAAGCCTGTTTTCTTTCTTTTGGTGTCATATCTGGATTTTCATATACGATATGTTGAAACTCATCGACCATACAACCATATGGAACAAAAGCTGCCCCATCTTCTAAATGCATTTTACGATAATCATCTGCTCGATCTCCAAAGAACATTTCCATGTATTTATCTGTAAAATATTCCATGGACATAGAATGAATCTCCGCTGTTTCCATTCCAATATTGTTATGTTCCCGAATTTCATCATTTCTCGTTACAAACCCTTGGAATGCATGTCCGCATTCGTGAGTGATAACATCAACATCTCCGCTTGTACCATTAAAGTTAGCAAAAATAAATGGAGATTTAAAATCTGGAATATAAGTCATATATCCGCCAGCACGTTTTGTTTTTCTTCCAAGGACATCAAATAATTCATTTTCATTCATGAAATCAAAAAATTCTTTTGTCTCTTTTGACAGATCTCCATACATTTCCTTACCAGCTGCAAGAATTTCTTCTGGATTGCCAATTGGTGCCGGATTACCATTGTTAAAATAAGAATCTTCATCAATATAGGATAACTTTTCTAAGCCTAAACGCTCTCTTCTTTGTTCGTTTAACTTCTGAACAAAAGGAACGAAATGTTCTTTTACTTGCTTTCTAAAGTTCTCTACCATCGCTTTATCATAGCAGTTTCTCTGCATACGATAGTAACCTAATTCAACAAAATTTTCATAGCCTAATAATTTTGCCTGTGCTGTACGATTTTTTACAAGTTTATCGTAAATATCGTCAATCTCATCTGTCACAGTTAAGAAATAATCGCTCAACGCTTTATATGCTTCTTTTCGAACATTGCGATCATCAGCTGTCAAATATTTTCTCAATAAAGAGATATTCTGAACATCTCCATCAAATGGGATTTCAGCGGAAGCAATTAATTTCATATAACGAGTTGTCAATTCATTTTCTTCCTGTTTCAATGGAATTAACTTCTCATCGTTTGCTTTCATATCCAATTCCATGTTTTTGAAAGCAACTTTTCCTATCTTCTCTTCTAAATAATCACGATATGGAGATTCAAATAATAACTTCGAATAATCTACCATTAACTGATAATAAGCTGGCGCCTCTTTATCATAATACGTCTGTTCCTTATCATAGAATTCGTCTTTTGTATCGATGTCGTGACGAATATGGCAGATTGTCATCATAGAATCTACATGACCTGTTAATGCATAATATTTTTGATGAACTGCAAATTGTTCTTCTCCAGATCCACAGTTTGCAAATTCTTTCATAATATCCTGCATCTTCTGTTTTATAACTTCCATATCAATTCTTTCATATGGCATTGCAGAAAATTTCATTGTCTCTTCCTCCCTGCTTCGTTCTATTTTCATTCAATTCTTATTTTATCTATATAAACTCTTGAAAATGCTAAAGTTCTATATTTTGCAATTCAAAATTTTCCTTCGTTTTTTGTCAATACTCTGTATTATAGCAGATAATTCTAGGAAAATAAAGTGTTAAAGTCATAATATTTCTTGAAAAAATGACAGAATTGCAAGTTCATATTGTATTTTTTTCTGATTTACGCTTTATTCTCCTCACTCTGTCACACAATATAAACTATCTTTATTTCCTGAAAAATGAATTTTATCTTTTTTCAAACTACATTTTCCATAAACTTCCAAGTATTTTTATGCACCCTATCCGACGATCCAATTGGCTAATATAATGCTCATAGCTCCGCCTGCTGCCGTAGCGATCAATGCTCCTTTCAATGTATATCTCGTCTTGCTGACTTTCGTTGCCATATAATAGACCGACATTGTGTAAAAGACCGTCTCCGTACAGCTCATCATAATGGATACGATCATTCCTGCAAGAGAATCTGCACCAAATTCCTTAAAAATATCAAAGACTAATCCATTGGCTGCCGACGCAGAAAATAGCCGAATAAGAAATACCGGTATCACTTCAAACGGTATATGCAGCCGATCCCCTACTGGCTTTAAAAGCTCTGAAAATAAAGTTAAGGCTCCAGATGCCCTTAGCACCCCTACGGAAATCATCAGCCCTAAAATCGTCGGCGTGATTTTAAACACTGTCTTAAATCCTTCTTTGGCGCCATCGATAAAATCATCATATACGTTCTTCTTATTCATTAACCCATAGGCGATTAAATAAAAAATAAGAATCGGCACAAGAAAATCCGAAAAATATAATAAAAACTTCATGACACTCCTCTGTTCTTCTGTTTCTCATTCTATATGTATGGATTCATTCTTGTCCACTATACCTCTTTTTTATTTTCTAATAAAAGACTACAATACCACACTACAATAATAAAGTAAAGAGTTTTTATGTTGGATTTTCTATCCAATTGCTTTTCAAAACCGATTTCCTTGCGCTTCTCATTTGTATAACCGCTCCTATTTATGTTAAAATAATCTCAACAATATTTTTTTCATAATTTTTCACCGAAGTAAGGAGTTGCTATGTACAATATATTTGAATCCATTCCAATCTCAATCCGACAACAGTTTTGTATTTCAGACCTTTTTTATAAAAAAATAATGGAAAAAGACTCTCCTTTCACCTTTTTCTCTTCCGATGCCTTCACTCTTCTTCTTATAGAAAAAGGCTCTTTTTCCTTATGTGCCGACAACACCTATCCATTACAGCAAGAACAGGCATTTTTACTGCCTCCTGATGTTTCTATGACCCTTTGCCCGATGGAGGAGGAAAATGCCTTTTATTTCATTTCTTTTACAGGAGATTTATCAAAACAGCTTTTAGAGGAAACGTTACAAAAGGGAAATTATTTAATTGGCAGCGATTATTACGCCATCAAAAAAGAGCTTAAATATTTATTAGCCCTTGATCAATCCGCCCAATTAGAATCCTTTACGATTGGTATTTTTTCTGTATTGATGCGCCTTTATAACCACACAACAAAAGTAAAAACAACACCATATCCCGCCCTCGTCTCCTCTGCCATTCAACTTATGGAAGACAATTACACCTATCTCTATGGGATTGAAGAATTGGCGGAACAGCTTGAAGTGAGCAAACATCATCTCATTCGCACCTTCCATGAGTATATGGGCATCTCTCCGGGGCAATATTTAACTTCTATTAAAATAAAGAATGCGAAATTTCTTTTAGAAAGCGGAGAGTCTTCTATGGAAGTGATTGCGGTTTCTTGTGGATTTTCAGGGGCAGATTATTTCCGAAAAGTATTTAAAAAGGAAACCGGTCTATCCCCGAAACAATTCCAAAAACAAAACCTCACTTCCAAAAAAGCCTCCTATCCAGAGGAACTCTATTTATAGGAACCCATTCTTTTCCACTTTGCATAGAAAATTCCTACAAGAGTCGAGACAGCCGTTGCAATAAGCGCCGGAACAATAATCGCCGATGGATTTGCAGAACCATACTGACTTCGGTATCCGATCATATTAATGGGAATCAGCTGCAACGAAGAAATATTTAAGATTAAAAAGGTGCACATATCATCGCTTGCGACAGAACTGCCCTCATTTAATTCATCTAACTCCTTCATCGCCATCAAACCAGATGGTGTGGCTGCCCAGCCAAGCCCAAAAATATTAGCAATCATATTCGTTGCGATATATAAATTGGCTTTATGCCCCCTTGGAATCGTTGGAAACAGCCATCGGATAAACCAACCGATATGGTCGGATAACGATTGAATAAGCCCTGTATTTTCCGCGATCTTCATAAAACCGGACCACATTCCAACAATTCCAAGCATGAAAATACATAGTTCAATTGCCTCTTTCGTCGAATCTAAAAAAGCTAAGTTTACTTCACTCATCGTTCCTTGAAAAGACGCTGTAACAACTCCAACTAAAATCATCATTCCCCAAATATAATTCAACATATTCGTATTTCTCTCTTCTTACTTCTATTACTATTACATCTATTATAGAAGGCTTCTATTTATGATAGGTAAAATGAATGCCAATAACGAACATAAAAAAAGTGGTCAGAACTTTATGTCCGCCACTTTTCTTTCTTATTTTTTATTCTGTTACTGTTAAACCAGCAAGTTTTGCAAGTTCAATGATGGATTGTTTGGATACTTTCTTTCCACAGTATTCAACAAGTTCCTCCATATCTCCTGTAAATACATCACTTGGGTTATATTTTGTTAAAATAATTTTATCATCATCTACAAAAATTTCTAATGGATCACGTTCATTCACATTCAAATTACGTCTTAATTCAATTGGCAATGTGATTCTGCCTAATTCATCGAGTTTTCTTACAATGCCTGTACTCTTCATTCTTCTTTTGCCTCCTTCTAAAATATGATACCAAGAAAAGATACCATAGGAAAAAAAGAATGTCAATCAAAAACCCATTTTTTCCTATGAGAAATCCCATTTTTTGTAAACTTCTATTCTTCCTCCAATAACGCTTGATATACCTCGCGTTTGCTAATTCCTCGATCAGCCGCCACTTTCTTCATGGCATCTTTCTTGCTTTCTCCAAGGGCTATGTAGTGGTTCACATGGTCGGTAAAGCTCATCTGCTCAAATACTTCCTGTTCTTTTCTTATAAGCTCTTCTCGATTCGCCCCTTCCATCACAAGCACGCATTCCCCTTTTGGCTCTTTGTCTTCATAAAATTCTAAAATGCCGGAAAGTGTTGTAAGAAATGCCGTTTCATGTTTTTTTGTCAACTCTCTTAAAAGCGTTACGTTTCGATCTCCTAACGTCTCCAACAGTTCTTCTACGGTCTTTAACAGTCGATGAGGCGCTTCATAGAGAATTGTTGTTCGTGTCTCTTCTTTTAATTCCTCTAAAATAAATTTTCTCTCTTTTTTATCAGTTGGAAGAAACGCTTCAAAACAAAATCTTCTCGTCTCTCTTCCAGACATCGTAAGCGCTGTAATACAAGCACAAGCCCCAGGAAGAGAAGTGACGGTAATCCCTGCCTCATATGCCTTTTGTACAAGCACTTCCCCAGGATCTGAAATGCCCGGCGTCCCTGCATCTGTTACAACCGCAATATTAAGCCCTTCCAATAATTTTGTCACTAAATAATCCGCCTTATCATATTTATTAAATTCATGATAGCTTGTCATAGGCGTCTTAATTTCAAAATGATTCAATAATTTAATCGTATGCCTTGTATCCTCTGCTGCAATTAAATCCACCTCTTGTAATGTGCGAATTGCACGATACGTCATATCTTCCAAATTACCAATTGGAGTTGCACACAAATATAATGTCCCTGCCATAGCTCCTCCTTTTCTCTCTTTCCTTTTCTACAAACGAAATTTATGTTGCTCATACGCTTTCCTTTTGTTCATATCCGTAGATTTGATAAATTTCGTTCGTATACGTTCCTTTTTCTTCATAAACGATCAATGGCGGCTCCACTTTAATCATCGATTTTCCATCTCTCACCGCTTCTATCATCACCATATTCGGCTCTTTATCCACATAAGGATAGACGAGTCTCATTCGCTTCGGTTCCAGCCGATATTTTAGAAGTGTTCCAATGATCTCTGCCAATCGAAATGGTCGATGAATCAGATAAAAACTTCCTTTCGGCTTTACAACTTTACTGGCTTCCCTTACGATATCTTCCAGCGTACAGAGTATCTCATGCCTTGCAATCGCCTTAGGAAGCCCTGGATTTACAATTCCATGGTGATCATTCATATAAGGTGGATTACATGTAACGATATCAAAAGAAGAGGCTTTCATTAATTTGGAAGCCTCTTTCATATCTCCTGTTACAACGGTTATCTTCTCTTGTAATCCATTTAATAACACGCTGCGTTCCGCCATTTTGGCACTTTCTTCTTGTATTTCTAAAGCAGTAAATTTTGCGCCTTTTCCTTTTGCTTCCAATAAAATCGGAATGATCCCTGTTCCGGTTCCCATATCTAAAATCTGAGCATTTTTCTTGCCTTTTACAAAATCAGATAAAAGAACGGCGTCCATTCCAAAACAAAAGCGTTCGGGACTTTGAATAATCTGATATCCTTTAATATGAAGATCATCGATTCTCTCTTGCTCAAAAATCTCTACATTCATTACAATTTTGACTTTCCTTCCTGACGCTCTAATGCTTCTAATGCTTTTAACTCTTCATCAGAGATATTCATTTTCTCTTTTCTCTTTCTTGGTTTAAAGGTGAGTTCGTCGACTTTATATTCGCAAATATCTTTATCACCATTTTCATCGGTAATAATCACTTTCACTTTCTGACGAAGAACATTGACGCTTTGCACTTCCCCTGAATATCCATCTCGAGTTTTCACGGTATCCCCGACATTTGGAAGTTTTTCATTTAAATATTCATACGTCTCCTGTTCATTTTTTAAACAACACATTAAACGCCCGCAAACACCTGAGATCTTTGTTGGATTCAACGATAAATTCTGTTCCTTTGCCATTTTAATGGATACCGGCGCAAATTCGGACAAATACGCATGACAGCAAAGAGTTCTTCCACAGATTCCAAGACCTCCAAGAATTTTTGTTTCATCACGAACACCGATCTGACGAAGCTCAATTCTCGTCTTAAATACTGATGCAAGATCTTTTACGAGCTCACGGAAGTCAATTCTTCCATCGGCAGTAAAATAAAACAGCACTTTATTATTATCAAACGTATATTCCGCATCAATCAGCTTCATTTCCAAGCCATGTTTTTGAATTTTCTCATGACAGATTCTCATAGCCTCTCTGCTTTTTCTCTTATTTTCCAACTGAATGGCATCATCTTCTGGCGTTGCAATTCGAATGACTGGTTTTAATGTGCTAATCACTTTTTCTTCTGAAATAACACGATGACCGATAACAACCGCCCCATATTCAATTCCACGGGCTGTTTCTACAATGACATTTTGTCCGACTTCAATCTCCATCTCTTTTGGATCAAAAAAATAAATTTTTCCTGTTTCACGAAACCGAACTCCAATTACTTCAACCATAGTTCTAATTCTCCTTTATTGTAAGCCAAAGTAATTCCATTGTAAGCTCAAAATTTACATTAGCTCTCAATCTTACTTTTGCCTTTTCTATTTCTTCTATAATTTTTTGGATTCCTTCATAGGAACTTCGCTTTCCTCTCTCATTTAAAGAAGAATACTCCTCTTGATAAATCAGATCGTTTGCATTTCCCGTTGCTTTTAAAAATAATACATCTCGATACCACATAAGCATAAAATCTAAATAATCATAGACTTGTAATTTATACTTTGTAAGCTCTTTTACTGCCCCAATTAATTCATATACTTCCATATCATTGGCATATTTTAACATATGAATGCAATCATTTTTAATTTCATTAAATTCATCAGAGGTAGCAACTCGAATTGCTTTTCCAACATTTCCCATTGCAAAAGCTGTGCAAAATTCTGCCTGCTTTTCTTCTACCCCAAGAGATAATAGATGTTTTTTAATCAGTTCATCTTTGACTGGTTCTATATTTAACACAACGCATCTTGATAAAATCGTTGGAAGTAATTTGCCAAGATTTGTCGTTAAGAGAAAAATGATCCCATAAGCTGGTGGCTCTTCGATCGTCTTTAAAAGCGCATTTTGTGCCTCTGTTGTCATCTTTTCTGCCTCATTGATAATATAGATTTTATATTCACTGCTATAAGGCTTGATTCCAATGCTATGATTCACTTGCTCTCTGACATCGTCAATGCCAATAGAATTTGGCTTCTCATGGCTTACATAAATAATATCCGGTTGATTGTTCGAATCTGTCTGTAAACAAGAAGTGCAATGATTACAAGGTTTCACTCCTTTTTCTTCACATTGCAATGTTTTTGCAAAAACGCTTGCCATCAATTGCTTTCCACTATCATAATCACCTTGAATAATATACGCATGGGAAATTTTTTTCATTTGAATCGCACTCTTAAAATGCTCTATCATCTGTTCTTGTCCAATAATATTATTAAAATCTGCCATTGTATACCCCTCGCTTTCTATTTCTGCTCATCTTCTGCTTCACATTGTAGTCAATTTTTCTGACCTCTCTATTATCTTATAAATCTCCCTAAAATAGCAACCCATTTTTTACTTTTTTCATAAAATATTCAAAAATCCTTCTTATCCGATCAGATTTTCCACAAATGCTCTCACCTGCATTTGAATTTCTTCAATCGAAGCGGCTGCATCAATTGTTTTGATTCTCTTTGGATCCCTTTTTGCCAATTCCCGATATCCTTCCGCCACCTTTTTATGGAAATCCATCGTTTCTAATTCCATGCGATCAAGCTCTGTTTGTTTTTTCTTTCTCTTAATTCCCTGTTCCGCATCTAAATCCAAATGGATCGTGAGATCCGGCAAGATTCCCTGAATGGCATATCCGTTCACTTCATAGACTGTATCGATTCCAAGCCCTCTTGCAATCCCTTGATACACAGCGGAAGAGTCCACATAGCGATCACAGATAACGGCTTTCCCTTGCTCTAATGCCGGTTTTATCACCTCGTGAACTAACTGAGCCCTCGCTGCCGCATATAAAAGCATCTCTGTTTCTTTTCCCATCTCCATATTTTCTCTATCTAAAATCAAAGCACGGATTTTCTCGCTAATTTTCGTTCCCCCCGGTTCTCTTGTTACAATACTATCATATCCCTTTTCTTTTAAATATTCTCTCAATAAAGTGATCTGCGTCGTTTTCCCTGCTCCGTCTGGACCTTCTACCGAAATTAAAATTCCTTTCATTTTAAATTCCTTTCTTGTCGTTTGATCGATTTTACTATTTAACTATTTAATACTCTTCTTATGACTCTATTATCCTTTCAACACTTTTATCATATCATGATTTTCGATTCTTGTGATACCTTTTACATAAAATCCCGCAGAAACATATTGTTGTATCGCTTGAATTTCATTCTCCCCAATCTCTTCCCCTGGCACAAGAATTGGGATTCCCGGTGGATATAAATAAATATAATCTCCACAACATCTTCCATCTGCATCATGTAATGGAGCCTGCTCCATTTCCATCAAAAGCGCTTTGGAAGGATTCCAACGTTTCTTCCTTCCCTCTGTTTCAATGGCAATTATCTCTTGCTCGCCCTCTAACACTTGGTCAATCGACTTCTTTTCCTCCCATTCCCTATGAATTTTCTGATCGATTTCAGAAAGAGCTTCATATAGCCGTTGAAAGCCTTGTTTTGTATCGCAAACTGTTGAAATCGCTATGACATAGTCACGCTCTGACATCTCCATTTCCAAATGATATTGTTTTCTTAAAATCTCGCTAAACTCATTTCCTGTTACCTTCGTATCCTTAAAAAAGATGACCAGTTTACATGGATCAAAATCATACCCTCCATGCTGCTGTAATTCCTCTTTACTCAATAGGCAAATATGCTTAAACCCATTTATTTTCTCCCGATATGCCATAAGCATTCGATAATAGTCTTCCCAGCGCTGTTTTTCCTCAATCCCATAGGCAATTGCACATTCAATTCCTGCCATCAATAAATAAGAAGGGCTGCTCGTTTGATAAATACTAATGCAATCTTGTAATGTGTCTGCGGAAACCATATCACTGCAAAGATGGAGCAAAGCCGTCTGAGTAAAAGCTGGCATTGTCTTATGAACGCTTTGAATGACAATATCCGCCCCTTTTGTAATTGCACTTTTTGGAAACTTCTCATAAAAAGGAAAGTGTGCCCCATGGGCTTCGTCCACAATCAATGGTATTTTATATTGTTTTATCCACATTTTGATCCTTTGAATGTGCATAACAATTCCCTCATAGGTCGGAGATGTGATAATTACAGCTTTTATATCCGGATTTTCTTCTAAAATACTCTGAAGCCGTTCCTCATCAATTCCGATAAATACCTTTTTCTTTGGCAAATACTGCAATGGTAGATAGATTGGCTCTAATTCCAATAATCGAACTGCATTATACACGGCTTTATGACAATTTCTTGCCATCAATAGCTTATCCCCTCTTTTACAAACGGCGGTAATTGCCGCTAAAATCCCAACAGTGCTTCCATTTACCAAATAAAAAGTATTTTTTGTTCCATAGAATTTTGCTGTTTCTTCCATCGATTGTTTAATAATATCTTGTGGATCATTTAGATTATCAAAGCCATCAATCTCTGTAATATCTATCGCATATGGATTGCCAATAAGATTTTCCATGTTTCGTTTATGCCCCGGCATATGAAATGGATAGACGTTTTCTTCTTTATAATTCATTAATTTTTCATATAAATATGGTCTCATATTGTTTCCGTTCCTTCTCGGTTATTTTTACAAAATTAAATAATAGAAATATAAAAACAAAGGCTCTTATATTTTTTTACACAACAAAAAAGCAGGAATTATATTCCTGCTTTTCCTTCTTGATGAGACATCGGGGATTCGAACCCCGGACACCTTGATTAAAAGTCAAGTGCTCTACCGACTGAGCTAATATCCCATATTTATTTAGTTCTAAAGATTTGCCTTTAGAATGCCCAGAGCCGGAATCGAACCAGCGACACGAGGATTTTCAGTCCTCTGCTCTACCGACTGAGCTATCTGGGCAAGAGTTGCGGGGGCAGGATTTGAACCTACGACCTTCGGGTTATGAGCCCGACGAGCTTCCAGACTGCTCCACCCCGCGATATGAAGTTAAATGGATGGAGAAGGATTCGAACCTTCGAAGTCGTCGACAACAGATTTACAGTCT
>Cebus_capucinus_imitator_PRJNA485217_SSR105__coassemble_274_pt1 | contig 29182 bp, 25 predicted proteins | sample Cebus_capucinus_imitator_PRJNA485217_SSR105__metabat2_low_PE_004 | metagenome-assembled genome bin Cebus_capucinus_imitator_PRJNA485217_SSR105
AAAACGAAATACGAATTATTTGGTGAGGATTACATCTTCATGAATAATTCAGGATTAATATTATATTGTATATTTGTTTAAAAGTTGAACAAAAAATACTTTTTGGACAAAGTGGGATTAGTTTAAAACAATTATTTTCACAATTTTTTGATGTTAATATATGGCCAGTTCATTGGTATATTATATCAACTATGATATTTTATATAATTTTTTATTTAGTATACAATAATTTAAAAATAGAAAAAGCTGACTTCTTTATGTGTTTATGTGTATTTTTATATCTCTTATATTGTTTTTTAAATCAAAAAAATGAAACATATTATGTCAGTACAATTGGAATAGTAGAAGGGATTTTATATGCAAAATATGAAAATAAAATTACTATACTTATTCAAAAGTATGGTACATTCATTTTAGGTATTGTTTTCTTAATATGGATAAACGTATATTATTATCCATTTTTCTATTTAGTAAAAGGATATAGAAATTTTATACTAGAAATAGGACCTATATATAGAATATTATCTTCTACTTTATTTTGCATATGTATTGCTATACTTCTAAATAAAATCTACTTTGGGGGTAGTAAAATCCTAAAATTTTTAGGATACATATCATTAGAAATTTATTTAGTTCATTCATTCGTCCAAAATTTAACTAATTATTTATTTTTAAATAGTAACATTATCTCCTCACCCAGTATATTATACGGAATAAAAAGTTTATGTGAAATAATTCTAGTTATAATTTTTTCTTTTCTATTAAAGAAAATTATAGAATATATAAATAATATACTTATCAAAAAATAAATAATATATTTATTACAAAAGACAGAAAGGGATTTAAGTTTGAAACAAAGAGGTAGTGGATAGAGGATAAATTTGAATATCACAAATAAGCCATCGTGTGGTGGCTGAAAAATTAAATATAAATGCCAATACTTAATCAGGACATCTGTAAAGGTTCATCTTGGATAAGATAACCTCTTTGCTTGAGCAGATTAAGTGCCTATGAAGTGGCTAATACTTTTATTTTATTCACAGGACAAGATTCAAGAAAGTCTTCTGGTATATATGGCTTTAAATCTGTGAGTATATGCCAGATAGCGGTCAAGCATACGATAATATATAGGTCACAAATCCATTTGGCATCTTTTTGTCGGTTTTATTTCCTTTCATCGGCTTTGTATTTAAGGTGAGATAGGGGAACCCATAAACCATGTTGCTCTAAAACATTGAAAACGGGGATCCAGTATTTGCCGGTAGATTCCACACAACCATCATTACAGTCATATTTAGTAAGCTAATGATACAGTTCATTCAAACCTTTTTAGAAGGAAGAAACGCGAGCTTGCTTATACTCAGTACGGTTGTTGGAATCAGTAATACCGATGCAGGTATAGATGTATGTTTTATGGATATCAAGTCCACAGTAATTGAATTTTAAAATTTTGAAAGATAAGTAATTACCTTCTAATATTGTAGTTGTAAAACTGACAGTGACTGGTCATTCGGCGAGAGTGAGTCGACTTCGGAAGAGATAAATTTACGGGCTACTGTTATGTGCCATTCATTAATGCCTTAATGGAGCGCCGATAACATATAGAAATACGAGGTCGCCACTATATAACCTTGCCACTCATATCTATGTGTTCTGTAGTGTGTCGGTCTTGTAAAGAAATAATATCAGAAAGAAAATAAATTAGATAGCGAAAGTTAGCCAATGCACCTGTTTCATGATGCATTGGTGCCTTTCGCAGAAAGGCGGATTATAGAAATGAAAGTAACAGCTTTAATAATGGCTGGTGGTCGTGGTGAACGTTTTTGGCCACGCAGTCGTAAAAATTTTCCAAAACAATTTTTATCTTTAACAGATGATGGTCGTACCATGATTCAATTAACCATTGAACGTATTTCTTCTATTGTTAATATCGAAGATATTTTTATTGTCACAAATAAAGATTATAAACAATTAGTCATCCAACAGCTTCCTACTCTTCCAGTAGAAAATATTATTTGTGAACCTATTGGAAAAAATACAGCTCCTTGTATTGGTTTAGGAGCAATTCATATCGCTAAAAAATATAAAGATGCTTTAATGTTAGTGTTACCATCCGATCACTTAATTAAATATAATAGTATGTTTTTAACAACTTTAAAAAATGCCTGTGATGTAGCAGAACAGAATCATAACTTAGTTACCATTGGTATTACACCAGACTATCCAGAGACAGGATATGGATATATTAAATTTAATTCAGACAATTGTTATGAATCAGCTTTTGCAGTGGAGCGATTTGTAGAAAAACCAAATCTAGAATTAGCAAAAGAATATCTTTCTACAGAAGAATATTTATGGAATAGTGGAATGTTTGTATGGAAAGTTTCTTCTATATTAAATAATATTAGTCACTTTATGCCAAATTTGTATGAGGGATTATTACATATTAAAGACTCAATTGGTACACTAGATGCAGAAGTTGTTTTGGAAAAAGAATACCAAACTTTTGAATCCGTCTCTATTGATTATGGAATTATGGAAAAGGCAGATGATATTTACATATTACCTGGAGCATTTGGATGGGATGATGTTGGTTCATGGCTTGCAGTTGAAAGGATTCAAAAAACAAATGAATTTGGAAATGTAATCAATGGAAATGTAATTACCATTAATACAAAAAATTGTATTATAGAAGGAGAGAAAAAATTAGTTGCTACAGTTGGAGTCGATAACTTAGTTATTATAGATTCTAATGATGCCATTTTAATTTGTAAGAAAGATTCTACTAATGATATAAAAAAGATTATAGAAAATTTAAAAATTTGTAATAGGACACAATATCTTTAAAACCAAATTTTATATTAACTGATATATATGAGGCAAAAAAACTATGAAATATAAAGTGAAAATATTTTTATTTACTATAAATGAGCAAATTTGAAAAAATGCACAAAATTATCCTGCCATTTTCCTAAACTCATCAAAGCTACTACTTGATTTGGCAGATTGGAAAAGATATAAGAGTTTCTCTTCAGAAAGAATGCCGCTAATCGCATGATAGCCTTCCGTAAAAGAAGAACAATTCTCAACACTTGTACAAGCAATGTAATAAGCCAAAGACATCAACAACCAATACCGTTTGATTCCTTTCACAGAACGAATCTGATAAGAATCTAGGGCTAAGGTGTTTTTACATTGTCTAAAAAATACTTCAATAGACCAACGTTCTACATAGAAATCAAGGATTTCTTGCGTAGATATCGCTACATTTGTACTGATAAAAGCACGAAGAGCCTTCGGATTTCCAAATGCTTTTTGTGGATAAGTAAAAAGAACAATGGAATTTTCGATCCCATTTCATTTTCCTTCATAACGAAAGACATAATACCTTTGATTTTTAACGGTCACAAGGTTAAAATCAGAGCGTTTTTCTGTTAAAATAGTCGCAAATTCACAGAGTCTTTTTCGAACTCTGTACGGATAAAGAATTTGATTCGTTTTTAAGGCACCAATCGTATCGTCAATGATACAAAAAACAGGTTTTCCACTTTTAGCGGATTCCGCATAAATCTTGGAAATTACAGCAGACTTTAAACAGTCGTTAAGGAGAGAATCGTCCCATGTTCCATGATTTAAAAAATGAGCGATTGTGGTTCTATGGCAGGAACTATGTCTTGCCATATCGGTTGTTTTTCCTTTATATCCTAGAGAAAAAATACTGAGTAAGATACTGATAAAATGCCGAGTCACTCGATTAGAAAAATAGTTACATAAAAAAATTTGCTTTAACTGCTTGTAAATGAATTGAGAATCATGTATAGTATTTGCAAGGGACATCTCCTTTCGTGAGTGCTGTAGGTATTTGTTTTCAATTTTATTATACAACACAACGAAGGCTAGGTGTCCTTTTTTTTATTTGTGCAAAATGACGAACTTGCTCATTTATAGTTGATTGAAAAAGTGAATGAGAAAGGGGATATTTCCATGTACAACGATAACAAATATACAAATGAGGAACAATACAAAGCAATCTATGAGCAAGTAGAACTTGAAAGCAAAGAAGCATCAAAAGGTCATAAAATAAAAAGAGTTATTTTTAGAAAATGTGCGAGCATTATGTTAAGCGCAGCGTTATTTGGCGGAGTTGCCAGCGGCGTATTCTATGGAGTCGGCAACACAATCGAAGCCAATGCAAGCAGCACAGTAGTTGAAAGCATTAGTTCCGATGCGATCTTATCTCCAACGGCGTATTCTTCCAGCCAGATTAAGACAAGTGCCAGTGAGAACTTAGATGTGCCGACAATTGCAGCAGAGGGGCTTTCTTCTGTCGTAGCGATTACAAACATTTCTGTTCAAAAGGTTGAAAATTACTTGGATCGATTTGAAAGAAGAGGAAATCCAGGCGGACAGCAACAGTTAGCGGAAACAACAAGCTGCGGTTCCGGTATTATTATTTATCAAGATAGCTCTTCCCTTTATATGGTGACAAATTACCATGTAGTAGAAGACTCTAAGACATTATCTGTTAGTTTTGTAAACAATGAAACTTATGAAGCAGAACTTTGTGGATATGACGAATCAAAAGATATTGCAGTCGTAAAAGTAGCGCTTTCTGATTTATCAAGCGATACACTTTCTGCTATCTCCGTTATATCCATTGGAAATTCTGATGAGTTAGTTGTTGGAGAACAAGTAGTAGCCATTGGAAATGCATTAGGTTATGGACAGTCTGTAACAACTGGCATCGTAAGTGCCTTAGATCGCTCTATTACAAGCGATGATAATACAACTGGAACTTATATTCAGACAGATGCGGCGATCAACCCTGGAAACAGCGGTGGAGCATTATTGAATATGGACGGTGAGTTAATTGGAATCAATACTGCTAAAATCTCTTCTGAAGGAGTAGAAGGAATGGGATATGCAATTCCAATCTCTGATGTCTTTGATTTAATTGAATCCATGATGGCATAGTGGAGCATTGATAAGAAAAAGGCTATTGAGAAATAAAATTTTTATACAACATAAAAATCATTTGTAGAACAGTGTTTTGTATGTTGATGAAGGTTTCTATTTCTCAGTAGCCTTTCTTTTTTTATCGTTCCTTATTTTAAATTGCTATTTGAAAAGAAATCATACTGCTCTACGAAAGAAGTGAAGGAACGAATGGAAGGGTAGTCAAGAAGTTCTTTTAACGTCACATAGTATACATTGCGATAAAGTGGTTCTTTTAATGGCACAATTGAAAAGTGTTCGTTTTTTAATGATAAAGCGATGGAATACGAGGAGAAACCGATGGCGAAGTTTTGGCTTACAAGCTGGATAACAATGTCGGATTGACTGGTTTCACATAATATATTCGGTGTTAAAAAATGGCGATCAAAGAGCTGATCCAATTCCTTTCGGAAAGAAGACTCCTTGGCAGGAATAATAATATTTTCAAAACGGAGATCTTCCATCGTTAAAAATTCCTTTTTTGAGAGGGGATTTTGATTGGAGATCACAGTTACATAGGAATCGTTGGCTATTTTTTTATAATAGAGATCTTCTTGAGCTGCCAGTTCCGCATCGGAACTAATGATAAAAGCAGCGTTTAAGGAACGGTCAAAGAGCATTTTTAATAAAGTTGCACTGCCATGTACTTTTAACGAATAGGTAATGCCCGGGTATAAGTCGTGGTAGTCGGTTAGCACTTGACATAGATTTAAATAGTCGGCGATCCATAAAATTCCAATATGAAGCATTCCTTTTTCAAGAATGGAATATTTATGCATCAGTTCTGAGAGTTGGTCAAGCTCGTTTATAATTCTTTGAGCGGATACGATAAACTGCTCCCCTGCATCGGTTAAAGAAACGGACTTAGAATGGCGGATTAACAATGGAATGGATAGCTCTTTTTCTAAGTTAATAATCTGTTGGGAAAGAGAAGGTTGAGAGAGAAATAAATTTTTAGCAGCAGCAGAAATATTTTTTTCTTTCGCAATTTCTAGCATATAGCGAAGTTGATGGATTTGCATAATAAACGCTCCTTTGTCTTGATTTTTTTCTTGTTATGGTTTGAATAGACAATTCATATGGAGTGAGGAATACAGGTCAGTGAAAAATGATTCGTGATATAGGATATGATTATAGAAAAGATAATAAATGTATATTTTACAAATGTCAAGAAAACCCATATGATGTAAAAAACAAGAATTTTATGAGGCGAAAGGAGACAAAAAGATGAAGAAAAATGCAAAAGATAATGTATTTTTAATTCTAGCTCTTGTTGTGATGATTGGAGCGAGGTTTATACCTGGGATTGGAGGGCTATCAGCTGATGCAGTAGCGGTTCTTGGTGTATTTTTTGGTTCATTGATTATGTGGATTGGTATTTCCATTGATTGGCCAAGTATGATTACGTTGCTTGCCCTTGGGTTGTTGCCAGTATTCGGCTTTTCCAGCACTTTTTCAGGAGCGTTTGGAAATACAACCGTAGCATTCTTAATTTTTACATTTATGCTTGTATATCCGCTTTCTAAGACAAATTTTGTAAGAAGATGTACCATTTCTTTTATTACAAACCGAATTGCTAGAAGAGGCTCTTGGCACTTTATTTGTTTTCTCTTTGCAGCGGTAACATTTATGGGGCTTTTCATTTCTCCATCAGTATTGTTCGTAGCATTTATGCCATTCCTTGAAGATATTTTTCAAGTGTTAGAGATTAAAAAAGGCGGAAAAGTCGGAAATATTATTATGATGGGAACTGCTTTTTGTATTAGTTTATCATCAGGTATGACAGCCATCGGTCATGTGTGGCCAACGATGGCGATCGGGTACTATAAAGCCGCAACAGGAAATGATATTAACCAATTTCAATATATGGCAATGGGAATTCCAACAGGAATTATTTTAATCACATTATTAGTTTTAGTATTTAAATTTATTTATCGTCCAGATGATGTGTCTGATATTCAGCCAGAAAAGGCGATGAGTTTAAGAGGAAGTGTGCCACCAGCTGATAGAAAAGAAAAGATTATTTTAGGAGCGATGCTCTTAACAGTTTTATTATGGGTGATTCCAAGTTTAATAAGAGGAGCATTGCCGGAAGTATATGCGCTGATCAATAGTTGGTCAACTGCGATGCCACCATTGCTTGGCTGCGTGATTTTATTCGTTGTTCAAGTAGATGGGGAAAGAATTATGAATTTTAAAGAAGCCACAAGCAAGGGAATCTTGTGGGGAAGTGTTTTAATGACAGCAGCAGCGACTCAGTTAGGGTCTTGCTTAACAAATGAGGAAGTTGGAATTAGCAATTGGCTAACAACGAGCCTAGAACCATTGACAAAGAATCTCCCTGTAATCGGATTGATTCTCTTCTTTATGACATGGGCAGTTATTGAGACAAACTTCTCATCTAATATTGTAACAACAACGGTTGTTAGTGCAGTTGCCCTTTCCGTTTTAATGGCATTGCCGGAAGGAACAGTCAATGTAGGGGCAGTTATCTCTATGGTAGGATTTGCAGCAGCCGTTTGTAATATGACACCTGCTGGACAGAGTACTATTAATACCGTTGCCATTGGTTCAGGCTGGACGGATACAAAATCCATGTTCGTATGGGGTGGCGTATTTGCAGTGATGGCAATTGTTGTGTTAAGTTTTATTGCATACCCATTGGCTTCTTTATTTATGTAAATATTGTTTGTATATGATCAATTCTGTATTCTATGTTTAGTTTAAAGGAGAAAAAGGTGAATCGATATTATCAGTATGATGTAGTCGTTGTTGGTGGAGGCACTGCCGGTGTTGCAGCAGCAGTAGGAGCGAAAAAAGCCGGTGCCAAAACATTATTGATTGAAAGAAATGCATATTTAGGAGGGGAGGCAACTCATTCAGGTGTTGCGGCATTTTGCGGATTTTATACTTGTGGAGATAATCCACAAAGGGTTGTGGCAGGTGTTGGAGAGCTTGTGCTTCAGGAGATGGAAAAACTCGGTCCAACCGTTGATTATATTATATCCGCAGCAGGAAATAAAAATATTAATTTTCAGCCGGAATATTTAAAGTGCGCAATGGATCATTTATTAGAGAAAGAAGGGGTGGATTGTCTTCTTCACACAACAATGGTCTTTGTCAATCGGGAAAATGAGAAAATTACATCGATTCAATGTCTCGATGATGAAGGAATGTTTATCGTAGAGGCAACTTGCTTTGTGGATACAACAGGAGATGCGAATTTGGCACATTTTGCAGGTGCGAAAACTGTCTGGGGCGATGAACAAGGGCAGGTGCAGGCAGCCACGATGCCATTTCGTTTGACTGGAGTGGATACAAGCTGTGACTTCTCACCAGCAGCGGTGGAAAAGGCAATTGTGAAAGCGAAAGAAGCAGGGATTCCTTATCTCACAAAAGAGAAAGGATTTATTTTAAAGAAAGAACAGTCCAATACGGTTGTTGTATTATTACCAAGCGCCATTCCAACAGGGCTTACCGCACAAGAAATGACGAAGCTAGAGCAAAGTACAAGGAAACAGGTGCTGTATTATGTGCAGGCGTTAAAAACCTATTTGCCAGGAATGGAACACTGTGAACTCGCCGTCATTGGACCTGCCATAGGATTTCGTGAAACGAGAAAAATCGTAGGAGAAGAAAAACTCCATGTCGATGATGTCTTAATGAGGAGAAAAAGAGAAGACAGCGTTGCAAGAGGTGGTTGGAAGCCGGAAATTCACAAAGACGTCAATAAGATGGCAACTTATTTGGAAGTAGAAAGCGGCAGCTATTTTGACATTCCGCTTGGGATTTTAAAGGTAAAAGAAATAAAGAATCTATATGCGGCAGGAAGAATTGTCTGTGCAGATGAAGCGGCGTTTGCAGCCGTTCGTGTGATGGGAACTTGTTTTGCGACCGGTCATGCCGCCGGCGTTGCAGCAGCTTATAAGGCGATAAAAGGAACCGAAGAGATCAAAGAGATTCAAGCAGAACTTCTGAAGCAAGGGGCGCTTATTTAGAATAGGGTGCCGATTCAGAAACGGGGATTTCGTTTGCCTTAAGAAGAAAATCATTAGAAACATTTATCATAGTAGAATGGATTAGGAAGAGGTAGGATAGAATGACATTAGATGAAATTCGTAAACAAATCGATGAAGTGGATACACAGGTAAAACCACTTTTTATAAAACGCATGGAATGTGCAAAACATGTAGCAGAAGCAAAGGCAAAAACAGGCGGTGATGTTTTTGTAAAAGAACGAGAAGTGGAAATCATTAAAAAACGTGCTGCCGATGTGCCGGAAGATATTTATGATGAATATGTGACCTTTTTAAAACATATGATGAGCGTTAGCAGAAGATATCAGTATGGGATTCTCACTAATATGCAAGAAACGGTATTAGAAGAGGCGTTACAAAAGGCTGGGTTGCAAAGAGAGGCAGAACATCACATGGTGGATATTCGTTTTTCTTGTGATGCGCAGCAAAGTGATCTAAACTTATTCATTAATATGATCACATTAAATCAAGTGAACATTCAATGCATGAATCTTCAAGTTGTGGACAATATGCAGCAGATTACAATGACATTAAAAGGAAATATCAATGATTCCAATATGAAACGCCTTCTCTGCCAAATCGGAAAAGAAGCAACTGATTTTTCGATTTTAGAATTAAAAAAATAAAATTGGAGAAACTAGACTTGTAATCAAAAAAGTAACGAAACTTGGCATTGTTTACGTTGCCAAGGAAACAATGGAGGTACTAAAATGAGAGCAAGTGTAAATGAAAATTGTATTGGTTGTGGAATGTGTGCGAGCATTTGCCAAGAAGTGTTTGAAATGACTGATGATGGCATAGCAGTTGCCTGTGGTGAAGTGTTACCGGACTTTGAGAGTCAAGCTGTGGAAGCACGAGATGAATGTCCGGTATCTGCCATTGATATTGAAGAGTAAAAAGGTTTTGTATTAAAAAATAAACTTGAATCTTGCCGATAATTTCTGTACAATGACCTTGACAATTGTATAATGAGAGAACTGTAAAAAGGAGATAACATGAAAAGAGTAAAAAATATAAGTTTACTTCTCTTTGCGCTTACCCTGATACTTGTACTCGGCGGGTGCCGTGGCGAGAAGGCAGAGGGGAAAGAGTCGACTTTAAGCAACACAAGTTCTCAAGAAACAAATGCGGAACCAACCATGGGAGGTTCCATTGTAGTAGGAATTTCACAAGATTTAGACAGTCTTGACCCACACAAATCAGTAGCGGCAGGAACTAAGGAAGTTCTATTTAATGTTTATGAAGGTCTAGTAAAACCTGATAGTTCAGGTAATTATATAGACGCAGTAGCTAAGTCGCATACGATTTCAGAAGATGGGAAGACGTATACCTTTCAGTTGAGAGAGGGAGTTAAATTCCACAATGGAGCGGAAGTTACTGCGAAAGATGTCAAGTATTCGATTGAACGATGCGCCGGTATCACGGAGGGAGGTACTCCGTTGATAGCGGCGTTTTCTAATGTAAAGGAAGTAACGATACCAGATGAAAATACGGTAGAGATTCAGTTACAACAAGCGGATACAGAGTTCCTAGCATATTTAACAGTTGGAATTGTTCCGGAGGGAGTGACGGATTATGACAAAAATCCGATTGGAACAGGACCTTTTATGTATGACTCCCGTTCACCACAAGATTATGTGAAATTAAAGAAATTTGAGGATTATTGGGATACTGAACACCAAGCCTATTTAGATGAAGTGACATTTAAAATTGTGTCTGATAACAGCGCTTTGGTGAACGGATTAAAAAGTGGTGCCATTCATATGGCGACAAGAATTGCCACAAGTGAGACATCTCAGTTGGATTCGAATATGTTCACAATCTATGAAGGTGGTTCAAATTTAGTTCAAGCGTTGTATTTAAACAATGCCGAAAAACCTTTTGATGACATTCGTGTTCGTCAGGCACTTTGTTATGCGGTCAATCGACAGGATATTATTGACTTAGTGTTTGATGGAAAGGGAACGGTTATTGGAAGCAGTATGTTTCCTGCGTTTAAAAAATATTATATGCCAGAGCTTGCAGACTACTATTCTTATGATATTCAAAAGGCAAAAGACTTATTAAAAGAAGCCGGTTATCCAAATGGATTTGATATGACGATTACCGTTCCTTCTAATTACCAAAAACATGTGGACACTGCTCAAGTTTTAGTGGAGCAATTAAAGCAGATTGGAGTCAACGCAAAAATTGAATTGGTAGAATGGGATAGCTGGCTAAGCGACACTTATGCGGAACGCAAGTATCAATCCACAGTTGTTGGAGTTGATGCGGCATATTTAAGTGCAAGGGCATTGCTTGAACGATTTACTTCTGATTATTCAAGAAACTTTATTAATTATTCAAATCCAAAGTATGATGAATTATATGAAAAAGTGACGAAGAGTATTTCTGATGAGGAACAAATAAAGTTCTATAAAGAGATGGAAACTCTTTTAACAGAAGAGGCAGCAAACGTCTATATTCAAGATATGGCAAATCTCGTCGCTTTAAATCGTCAATATAGCGGCTATGAATTTTATCCACTCTATGTACAAGATATGGCAAAGATCTATCGAGTAAAAGAGTCATAATAAAGGAAACAAGAAGAAGGAAAAGACAAAATGAAATATATATGGAAGAAAATAGGAACTCTCATTATAACATTGTTAATTGTCTCTTTTTTGTCTTTCCTCGCTTTTTCGGTTATTCCAGGTGATGCAGCACAATCAAAATTAGGAACAGAAGCAACAGAAGAACAAGTAGAAGCATTGCGGGAAGAAATGGGATTAAATGATCCGATTCTGATTCGATACGGCAGATGGCTTGCTGATTTTCTATCAGGAGATTTTGGAATGTCTTATACCTATTCCATTCCAGTGAAAGAAATGATTTTGGATAAAATACCGATTATGCTCACATTAGTTTTGCTCTCTTTCTTTTGGATTTTAATTTTTTCGATTCCAATTGGAATTTTAGCGGCAGAGCATGAAAATCATTGGATTGATTATGGGATTCGGGCATGGAATCAAGTGATGATGTCCGTTCCGGGATTTTTCATCGGTATGATTATCACATTGATTTTTGGACTGGGATTGCGCTGGTTTACGCCAGGGAATTATATCCCAATGGAACAAGGATTTTTTCCGTTTGTTGCTTATATGATTGCTCCAAGCGTTGCCATGGCGCTTCCAAAGAGCGCTATGGCGATTAAGATTGTTCGCTCATCGATTGTATCACAAAAAGATATGGACTATGTGAGAACCGCTTATAGCAGAGGAAATTCAAGAAAGCAGGTTTTATATAAACATATATTGCGAAATGCATTGATTCCAATGGTAACCTTTTGGGCAATGATTTTAGTAGATTTGGTTGCCAGCAGCATTATTATTGAACAAGTATTTTCGATTCCGGGGTTTGGAAGTATTTTAATCACTTCTATTTCCAATCGAGACTATCCGGTAGTGCAATTTATTATTATATTAATTGCAACTCTCGTTATCCTTATTAATTTTATCCTCGATCTTTTATATGGAAAAATTGATCCAAGAGTTCATGTGAGAAAATAGAAAGGAAACGAAGAGAAAATGAAGAGAAAGAAAAATTATAATTTAATAATTGGCTGTACAATCGTTCTTCTATTATTTTTATTATTTTTTGTTGGAATTTTTTATACTCCTTACGATCCGGAGGCGATGAGCGGAAGCGCAAAACTTCTTTCGCCGTCAGTCCAACATTTTTTTGGAACGGATCACTTTGGAAGAGATGTGTTCAGCCGTGTTATGAAAGGGATTGGAACAACCTTTTTCATTGCCATGTCAACGGTGTTGTTAGGCGGTGGAATTGGAGTAATTTTAGGCGCTTTTACAGGATATTTTGGTGGCTGGATCGATGAGTTTTTTATGAGAATCAGCGACGCCATCGTAGCATTTCCGAGTATTTTATTGGCATTAATTTTTATTAGCGTTTTAGGAACAGGGAAAAATAATGTCGTTTTAGCGTTAGGAATTGTGTTTATTCCAAGTTTTTTGCGCATGACAAGAAGTGAATTTTTAGCCAATCGACATATGGACTATGTAAAAAGTGCAAAACTGATGGGAGTTTCCGATCTGAGAATCATGTTTGTACATATTTTGCCAAACGCAGCGCCTACGATTTTGTCCATGGTGGCAATTGGATTTAATAATGCAATTTTAGCAGAGGCAGGAATGAGTTACTTAGGAATTGGTGTACAGCCTCCGGAGGCAAGTCTTGGACGAATGCTTTCTGAATCCCAGATTTATCTGTCAAAAGCGCCATGGCTCGTCATTTTTCCAGGGCTTGCGATTATATTATTGGCATTTAGTTTTTCCCTAATCAGCGAAGGGCTTTTGCAGAATGGGAGGGAATGAGATGGCATTATTAGAAGTAAAAGATTTAGAAGTGACTTTTTATCAGAAACATACTTCCAAACAGGTTGTAAAAGACCTTTCTTTTTTCATTGAACAAGGAGAGATCGTTGGAATCGTGGGAGAATCCGGATCAGGAAAGACGCAGACATCTCTTTCTATTTTAAAATTATTAAAAGAAAATGCGACGATTACAAAAGGGAGCATTTTGTTACAAGGGGAAGAGATTTCTTCTTATAGCGAGAAAGAGATGTCAAAGATTCGAGGAAAAGAGATTAGCATGATTTTTCAGGAGCCGATGACAGCCCTAAATCCAGTGAAGCGAATTGGAAAACAGATCGAAGAGAGTATGAAACTTCATCTCTCCCTATCAAAAGATGAGAGAAAAAAGAGAGTATTAGAGGCGATGAAGATGGTGGAATTGCCCGATGTAGAACAACTGTATCGGAAATATCCTCATGAATTATCTGGAGGAATGAGACAGAGGGTGATGATCGCATCGGCTCTTTGTATGAATCCCAAATTACTCATTGCAGATGAGCCAACGACTGCCTTAGATGTGACGGTACAAGCACAGATTATTCGCTTGTTGAAGAAATTAAATGAAGAAAATAAGATTTCCATTTTATTTATTTCCCATGATCTTGGGGTGATTCATCAATTGTGCCATCGGGTTCTTGTGATGAAAGATGGAAGAAAAGTAGAAGAAGGCAGTATTGAGCAGATTTTTCAACAGCCAAAAGAAGCCTATACGAAAGAACTATTAGCATCGATTCCAAACCGCAAAGTATCTTTGCGAAGAGAGAGGAGGGAGAGAAGACTATGAAACCGGTTTTAGAAGTTTCTCATCTTAGCACCTCTTATAAAAACAAAAAAAATGTATTAAAAGACATTAGTTTTACCGTGGCAGAAGGGGAGATTCTCGGTTTGGTCGGAGAGAGCGGCTGTGGAAAATCTACGCTGTCCAAGGCGATTTTAGGTTTTGTTCCGGTGGAACAAGGGGAGATTGTTCACCACACAAAAGATCCCCAGATGGTATTTCAAGATCCAAGTTCTTCGTTAAATGGGGCAAAAAAAATAGGCTGGATTTTGGAAGAACCCCTTAGAATGAAGAAAATTCCAAAAAAAGAGCGAAAAGAGCAAGTGGCAAAGATGATAGAAAAAGTTGGATTGACGAGAGAGCATCTAAGTCGCTATCCAAAGGAATTAAGCGGTGGACAAAAGCAAAGAGTGAGTATTGCCATCAGTTTAATTCAAGGTTCTAAATTTTTAATTGCCGATGAACCAGTCTCAGCTCTTGATGTGACTATCCAAAAGCAGATTATGGAACTCATGTTGGATTTACAGGAAGAACAAAAACTTTCGTACCTATTTATTTCCCATGATTTAAGCGTTATTTATCAAATGTGCGATAGAGTTTTAGTGATGAAAAAGGGAGAAATCGTGGAAGAAGGCGAGGTTGAGCGCATTTTTAACGAGCCGAAACATGAGTATACGAAGCTATTGCTCCGTTCCATTATGGAGTAAAAACAGAAAAAAACTTAATGATTTCTTAACTTGTTTTCATTAAGACTTTCTGCTATACTTCAAACATTCATTGAAAAACTGAATATTGTCGAGACATTTTGGATTGGCAAAGATTTATCATAGCATGAGGCGGTTACCAATACCGTCTCTTGTTTTGTATAGCAGGAAAGAGAGGAATAGAATATGAATGGAAGAATAAGTAACGTAGAGGAAGGAATAAGTATAGAAGAACCTGACCCCCACAAAAATAAGAGGAAAAAAGAAATTCCGGTCAGCGCAGGCGCAGCATTGATCGCTCTTGGCGTCGTATACGGGGATATTGGAACGTCGCCGATGTATGTGATGAAATCGATTATTGCCGGCAATGGAGGAATTGGGCATATTAACGAAGAGCTGATACTCGGTTCGTTGTCGCTGATTATATGGACGCTTACGCTTTTAACAACGGTGAAATATGTGTTGATCGCCATGCAGGCGGATAACCATGGTGAGGGCGGTATTTTTGCTCTATATAGTTTGATAAAGAAATGTGGAAAATGGCTGTTAATTCCAGCGATGGTTGGAGGAGCTGCCTTGTTAGCAGATGGAGTGTTGACACCAGCTGTAACCGTCACAACTGCCATTGAAGGGCTTAGAAGTATTCCGGTCGTTCATCAGATGCTGGGAGATGATCAGATGAAAATTGTTGTCATTACATTAGTGATTATTTCCCTATTATTTCTTGTGCAGAAGGCTGGAACAAGTTTAATCGGAAGGGCGTTTGGGCCATTGATGACGCTCTGGTTTTTATTTTTAGCAGCGGCAGGCGTTTATAATCTCGTCGGCAACCTCAGCGTTCTTAGAGCGCTTAACCCACTTCGCGGCATCGCTATTTTGTTTAGTCCATCAAATCATGTAGGGCTTATGATACTTGGAAGCGTGTTCCTAGCGACCACTGGGGCGGAAGCTCTTTACTCAGATATGGGTCATGTAGGAAAGGGCAATATTTATGCCAGTTGGCCATTTGTAAAAGTATGTTTGATTTTAAACTATTTTGGTCAAGGGGCATGGTTAATTGGGAACCAAGGAAATCCTATGCTCACAAAGATTGAAGACATGAATCCATTTTTTGAAATGTTGCCAGCATCAGTGCGCATGATTGGCGTTATTTTAAGTACAATGGCGGCGATTATTGCTTCTCAGGCATTGATTACAGGTTCTTTTACGCTGATCTCAGAGGCGATTCGATTGGATCTTATGCCGAGAATGAAGATTACATATCCGTCACAGACGAAGGGGCAAAGCTATATTCCGCTTGCCAATGTTGTCATCTGGATTTCTTGTGTTAGCGTTTTGCTCTACTTCAAGTCCAGCGCCAGATTGGAATCCGCATATGGGCTTGCCATAACAATGACAATGCTTATGACGACGATTTTGCTTTTTGTCTATTTATGGAATATTAAGAAAGAGAGAATTCTTCCAATTGTATTTCTTATCTTTTTTGGCGGACTAGAAGGAAGTTTCTTCGTATCCAGTTTGAGTAAATTTTCAAAAGGTGGTTATGTAGCGCTATTATTGGCAATGATTTTATTAACGATTATGATTATATGGCAAGAAGGAACGGCGATTGAGCGTTCCCAAGAAGTTCATCTTCATATTAAAAATTATTTGCCGATGTTTAAGCAGTTAAGAAATGACAATACGATGTCTTATTTGACAGATAATTTAGTTTATATTACTCATGAACGAGAAGGGGATATGATCGATCGAGATGTTTTATATTCCATTTTCAATAAAAATACAAAGAGAGCAAAGGCGTATTGGTTTGTCAGTGTGATTGTAAGCGACGAACCATACACTCATGAATATACGGTAGATAATTTTGGAACTGATTATATCTTCCGCATAAGGCTGACACTTGGATTTAAGATCGCGCAAAGAATTAATGTATTTTTGCGTCAGATTGTTACTGATTTGACTAAATCAGGAGAGCTTCCACCACAGGAACAGAAATATTCCATCTATGGAAGTGGAGGAAAAGTCGGAAGTTTTAAATTCTGTATGTTAAAGAAAATGCTTGTGCCGGAAAGTGAGTTGGCATCATTTAGAAGGTTGGCAATTTCACTCAAATATAAAATAAGACATTTAGCCGGTTCACAAGTGCAGTGGTATGGATTGGAGGGTTCGTCCGTCATCTATGAATTTGTACCGTTATTTTTAAAAGTAAAAGCGACAAAAACGCTTGTTAGAAGAAAGGAAAATTAAAGAGAAAGGGTCGTGTATTGGTGGATTTAACAAAAAAAACTTTAATCAGTATTGAAGATTTTTATGAGTTCGTTGACAATGGAGAAGAGATGGAAGGGCTTCTCATTCAAAACGAGATCATCGAAAATATCGATGAAAAATTAATGATGAAAGATTGCGTTTTTCAAAATGTCACGTTTGTTCATTGTAATTTTGCAGGATCAGAGTTTACAGATGTATTTTTTAGAAAATGTGATTTTTCCAATAATCAAGTGTCCGACAGCAGCTTTTATAAAGTGCAATTGGAACGTTGTAAATTGATGGGCTCAAACTTTAGCGAATGTTATTTTAAAGAAGTGATTTTGCAAGGCGTGCTAGGAACATATGCAAACTTTTCCGATTCGAAATGGGTGAATAGTCTGATTAAGGAAAGCTCCTTTCAAAACGCCTATTTTAACCACAGCGAATTTAAAAAAATGGTTTTTCAATCTTCGGATTTCAAGAAAGCAAGTTTTTTACAAAATAAGTTAAAGGGCATCGATTTTACAACTTGTCAGATTGGGGCATTAGAAGTTGGGACACAAGAGATTGAAGGAATGCAGGTGACAATGGCACAGGCTATGGGGTTTTTAAGATTATTACAGCTAGATATTAAATAATAAAAAAGAGAGCGTTGAAATGCGAAAACCGATTTTACAATCAGTTTGTGCGTTCCAACACTCTCTTTTTCTTTATTCTGCTTTCATTCGACTGATAATTTCATTTGCTTTTGCATAGATTGTTTCAACATCGGTTCCAACGAAGAATTCCCCACGTTCATAGAGAATGTTTCCGTTTACCATCGTGAGCGCTACATTTTGTTTGCTGCCGCTGTAAACAATATTTTTTGTGATATTATTGATCGGCTGCATATTTGGCTGATGGAGATCCAGTAAAATAAGATCTGCATATTTTCCTTTTGCTAAACAATCGGAATCAGAAAGTCCCATAGCCTTTGCACCGCCGACAGTGGCTGCATAAAGCACTTGATTGGCGTCCACAGCGGACGCATCATTTTCTCTTAACTTGGCAAGACCAGTTGTTAAGAACATTTCACGGAACATATCAAGACAGTTATTGCTTGCAGGGCCGTCAGTAGCGATGGCGAGGTTAATGCCCATATCAAGAACTTTTTGAATTGGAGCAATGCCGCTGGCTAATTTGGCGTTGGAGCAAGAGTTTGTAACAACAGTCATTTCATGTTCTTTAAAAATGGCTAAGTCTTCATCGGTAACGTGGACACAGTGATAACCGCCGCCACCGTAATCAAACATACCTAAGCTATTTAAGAAAGCCGTTGGAGTCATATGATAACGACCAAGGCACCGTTCTACTTCCGAATAGCTTTCAGAGTTATGGGTGAACACGGGAGCTTTATATTGGTGCGCTAGGGCAGAAATATCTTCTAATAGCTCTTTAGAACAAGTGTATTCCGCATGGAATCCGAGCTTAAAGCTAACGAGGTCATTTGGCTTATTATATGTTTGATACCAATGTTCTAGTTCTTTCACAGACTGTGAGAAGTTGTTGACACCGCCAACCATAACAGTTCGAAATCCACAGTCTTTGGAAGCATCAGCAATCGTATCCGGAGTTAAATACATATCAAAGTTTGCAGTAGTACCGCTTGTTAAGTATTCTAAAATGGCAAGTTTTGATAAATGGTAAATATCATAGGGTGTCAACTTCGCTTCCATTGGAAATACTTGTTGATTGAGCCAGTCAAGAAGTGGAAGATCGTCTGCATAGGAACGTAAAAATGTCATGGCAGAATGGGTATGAGCATTTTTAAAGCCGGGCATTAATAAGTTCCCTTTACAGTCAATGGTTCTATCAAAAGTCGGCGTAGAGGCGGAACTATCGACTCCTTCTATCGATGGTTCTTTTTCACAAGAAGAGCCGACATACGTGATCCGTTCTCCTTCCACCCATAATTCTCCATCTTCTATGATAGAAGAATCAGTTTCCATCGTTAGAATTCTGGCATGAATAAAACGAATATTCATAAGTTGGATCACTCCTTTCTGTATGAGGCAACGAAATCGTTAACGTTTCCCCTTATCATAAATCTCACCAAGGGCTCTTGGCGAACGGTTGTATTTGGAGAAGAAAATTAATAATAAGAGCGTTAAAACATAAGGAAGAATCATAACAAGGTCAGAATAACTGCTTGGTTTTTCTAACACTTGTACGAGTTGATAACCTGCGGAACGAGCAAAACCAAAGATTAAACAAGCTCCCAGTGTCGGTAAAATCTTCCAGTTACCAAAGATAAGGGCTGCAATGGCAAGGTATCCATATCCTACATAGATACTGCTTGAGAATTTAGCGGAGATGGAGTAGGCAAAGCACATACCCCCAATACCGGATAAAGCACCGGATACCATAACCGCAACCGTACGAATTTTTGCAACATCTCTGCCGGCAGCGTCGACCGCATGAGGATTGTCCCCACAGGCACGAAGGTGAAGACCGTAGCGTGTTTTGTAGAGGATAAACCATGCGATAAAAGCGATCACAATAATGATAATCTCAAATGGATACATATTTTTGAAAAATGCTCCAATGATAGGAATATCAGAGAGGACAGGAATGGAGAATCTCATAGAAACTCCAAGTTGAAATTTATCCGATGGCGCATTGAACACACTTTTATTGATCTGTTTTGTTAGAAAAGAGGTTAAAGCCATTGCTAAAATATTGATAACAACACCGCTGATTACCTGATTTGCTTTGAACTTAATACAAAGCAGAGCGTGTAAGAGGGCATAAATCATACCACCAATCATTGCAAAGAGAAAAGAAAGGTAAAAAATAGGTTGAGAATCAGTACCGGCTGTTCCAGCTACAAGGACGACGAAGAGAGCACCAACAAAGGCACCAAATCCTTGAAGACCTTCAATTGCGAGGTTTGTGATACCGCTTCGTTCACTATAAATACCACCGATTGCCATAATGAATAATGGTAAAGCAAAAGATAGACCATCAATAATAATTGTTTCCATTATTTACTCTCCTTTCCTGCTTGTTGTTCTTCTAGTTCGGCTTTCCAACGTTTTACAAGGTGGCGTAGGAAGGCACCACAGGCGCTGAATAAGAGAATAAGCCCTGTGATAACAGAAGCAATTTCGGTTTCGATTCCAGAGGCAGAGTTCATATATCCGCTTCCCTTTGTAACAGCTGTAATTAAGAAGGAAGAGAAGATAATGCCAATTGGATTGCTATTTCCAAGAAGTGCCACAGCGATGGCATCAAAGCCAGTGGAAGCTAACACTTTTGGTTGAATGGATTGAACATATCCAAGGTAATAAGTAACGCCGGCAAGTCCGGCTAAAGCTCCGGAAAGCACCATAGAAAGTACCATTGTTTTTCCGACATTGATACCAGCATAGTGGGCTGCTTCACGGTTAGAACCGACGGTTTTAATCTCATAGCCAAGTCTAGTGCGATCGAGTAAGAATTTCATTCCAATGGCAGCAAGAACGGCAAGGATAATACCAAGAGGAAGATCCAATTTTAAGTTTCCAATTGGTGTTTTTAATAAAGTCAATCGAGAAGCCTCTTTGACAGCGGTGGACTGTCTGGAAATATCATCGATATATTTTGTATTAATAAAGAAACTGAATAAATACTGCGCAATATAGTTTAACATAATGGACGATACAACTTCATTGATATTGAATTTGTACTTTAAAAATCCAATTAAACAGCCGATCAATGCGCCGGCTAAAATACCGATGATTAAGACGAGAGGTTTTGCAGCGGGTGCCGCAAGCTCACTATATCCGATTGTTACAGAAGCGATAAAACCGGCGGTTAGCATCTGTCCGGATACCCCGATATTAAAAAGTCCTGCTTTTAAAGCCACAGCAACAGCTAAGGCGGCAAAGAGCATCGGTGTCAGCATATTGAGGAAACTTGTAAAATCCGTTAACATTCCTTGATAAGCGGAGTATTTTGGCTTTGGAAAAAGACCACTTCCTTGCAATAAGTTTAAATAAGCGGTAAATGGATTTTTACCGAGTGCAGCAATGAGGATCATGCCGACAATTAAACTGACAAGAATGGAAAATAAAGGAATGGTAATGGCTTGGTGTTTTTCATTCCCTAGAATTTTTACAAAGAATTTCTTCATTTATTTTTCACCCCCATCATAAATTCACCGACTTGGCTTGTTGTAAGTGTATCTGCTGGTGCAATTTTTTGGATTTCACCATTGTAGATGACACCGATCGTATCGGCGCAGTTCATAATCTCGTCTAATTCGAGAGAAATTAAAAGGATCGCTTTTCCTTTGTCACGTTCCGCAATAATTTGTTTATGAATGTTTTCAATGGCTCCAATATCAAGCCCTCTTGTTGGCTGTACGAAGATCATAAGAGGGGATTGCAGTTCGATTTCACGCCCAATAATTGCTTTTTGTTGGTTACCACCGCTCATGGAGCGAACTTGTGTAATCGTACCTTGTCCACTTCGAATGTCATAGCGCTCAATTAATTCTTTTCCGTATTGCTCAAATTTAGACTGATTTAAAATGCCATGTTTGCTGGAAAATGGCTCCTGATAATAGGTTTTTAATGCTAAGTTGTCTTTTAAAGAAAAATCAAGAACGAGTCCGTACACTTGACGATCTTCCGGAATATAAGAAATTCCTTCAAGAGTTCTTTTTCGAATGGAATAATTAGTAATATCCGTTCCATTTAACGTAATCGTACCATGAGAGGCTTTTACAAGACCGGCAATAGCATCTGCAATTTCCACCTGTCCGTTTCCGGATACTCCGGCAATGGCAAAGATTTCTCCTCCATGAATGGAGAAAGAGACATTCTTCACGACATCAAAGTTATCTTGATTTTTTACACATAAGTCTTTGACATCGAGAATGACGTCTTTAAACTGTGCAGGTTTTTTATCCGTTGTAAAGGAAACCTCACGGCCGACCATTAAGTTTGCCATCGTCTTTGTGGAAGTCTCTTTTACATCTAAGACGTCGATTAATTTTCCGCGGTTTAAAATAGCGCAGCGATCGGCAACCTGTTTAATTTCTTCGAGTTTATGTGTGATTAAAATAATTGTCTTTCCATTATCGCGAAGTCCTTTAATGATCTTTAAAAGGAATTCAATTTCTTGTGGGGTGAGAACCGCAGTAGGTTCATCAAAAATAAGAATTTCTGCTTCACGATAGAGCATTTTTAGAATTTCAACACGCTGTTGGATAGAGACATTGACGTGTTCAATTATCTGTGTTGGATCAACTTCAAGCCCGTATTGAATGGAAAGGTTTTTAATATCTTCATTTGCTTTTTTAATATCGACCATTGGAAAGAGACCGAGGAATTTTTTTGTTGGCTCCATTCCCATAATAATATTTTCAGCAATGGTATAATTGGACACTAATTTGAAGTGCTGATGTACCATACCAATATTTAGTTTTGTCGCATGATTTGGTGAAGCGATCTTCACTTTTTCTCCACGAATGTAAATTTCTCCCTCGTCGGGCTCATACATACCAAAGAGCATGCTCATTAATGTGGATTTACCAGCTCCATTCTCACCAAGAAGGGCATAAATTTCTCCTTTTTTGATTTGAATACTCACATCATCGTTCGCAGTGATACCTGGAAAGCGTTTGGTAATATTCCGCATTTCTACAATGTATTGTTCTGACATAGGCGGTTCTCCTGTTTTAAAGTGTGATGTTCAATAGAATCAATATAAAAGTATTAACCATTGGATATACGGAAGAAAAGGACAGAACATCGCAACCGCAATGCACTGTCCTTCTTCTATAAGAGCAAATTTCTTTCGAGATTAATTTAATCCAACGAAATCTTCTGGTGTAGTTTCACTTGTAGAAGATGGAGGAACAATTGTTCCGTCTTTTACTAATGCGTATGCTTCGTCAATTTTTGTAACTGTATCATCTGATAATTGTTGTCTTCCCTCTTCTTTTACATAACCAGTAGAATCAGTATCAGCTTGTAATAAAACATTTCCGCCTTGGAAAGTACCTTCTATAATGGCAGTTAATTGTTTATCAACATTGATGCTCATACATTTTAATACAGATGTTAAAATAATGTTATCTTTATCGCCGTTTACACCATCATCATATTGGTCAACATCGCAACCGATAACTTTTACGTTGCCAGCTTCTTTTGCTGCTGTGAATACACCATTACCAGATGCTCCGGCTGCTACGAAAATAATGTCACAGCCTTCTTTGATTAAAGCTTCACCAAGAACTTTACCAGTTGCTTCATCGTTGAAGTTACCTGTGTAGTTACCACCAATATCTTCGCCATTTAATGTACCGGCATAAGATTTGATTTCAACGCATTCTACATTTTTGTTGTATTTTTTATTGACATAGTTTACACCAGCTTCAAAGCCGTATTGGTAGTTGACATTAGATGGGAATGTCTGAGCATTTACTACGGCAACTTTGTTGCTTGTTGTTTCAAGAGCAGCGGCCATACCAGCGAAGAAACCACTTTCTTGTTCTGCAAATAACATCGCATATACGTTGTCAAGTTCAACAGTATTGCCATCAGCATCTGTTGGATAGCTGTCAACTAAGATGAAATCAACATCAGGATTGTCTTGAGCAACGGTACCGATTCCGGCAGCTTGGAATCCTAAACATACCATAACATCATAGTTTGCAGCTTCCGTAGAGATTTTTTCTACTACATTTGCAGGAACTCCTGTTTCTTCACGAATTGGAGTTACTTTAGAATCTGGGAATTTTTCAATGAAACTTAAAACACCATCGTAGTTATCTTCATTGAAAGAACCGTCATCTACACCATTTGGGCTAGAGATAATTGCGATATTTAACGCTTCGTTCTTTTCTTGATCCCCTGTATTTCCTTCTCCTTGAACAGAAGCCGTAGTTGTACTGGAGCCGTTACTACCACAACCTGCTAACATGGACATGGCAAGCACCGAAGTCATTACCACAGCAAAAATTTTCTTTCTCATAATATCTTCCTCCTTCATATTATGTGAGTGTGTTATAAAGATTTTTATTATAACCTCATTCTAACATCTTAGTTTTTTTTTTACAACGTCATTTCTTGCATTTCAATAAGGTAATCTAATCTTTCTTATGAAAATATTTAGTTTTTACCTATTAAAATGAACTATTCATTTTTTTCGCGAAAATTTCTTTTAAACTTTCAGAATAAGGCGGTTTTGCAATTCCGTATTCTGTTATAATTCCAGCGATTAATTCATGATCGGTCACATCAAACGCTGGATTATAGCATTTTACTTCTTGCAATGCCATTGGCTGTTCATAGAATTTTTCACGGATTTCATTTGGATCGCGAAGTTCAATCTCAATGTCGTCGCCTGTTTTACAGTTCATATCGATGGTAGAAGTTGGACCGAAGACATAAAATGGAATGTCATAATATTTTGCAAGAATTGCCACACCGCTTGTCCCAATTTTATTGGCAGCATCTCCGTTGGCAGCAATGCGATCGCAGCCAACAAAACAAGCGTTGATCCAGCCGTTTTTCATGACGATACTCGCCATATTATCACAAATTAAAGTGACATCGATTCCACCTTTTTGAAGTTCATAAGAAGTTAATCTGGCGCCTTGAAGAAGCGGTCTTGTTTCATCTGCGAATACTTTGAAATTCATACCACGTTCTTTTCCTAAGAAAAGAGGGCCTAGGGCGGTTCCATAGCGAGAAGTTGCTAAAGGACCGGCGTTGCAGTGAGTTAAAATGCCGTCTCCATCTTTGATGAGAGAAAGACCGTATTCTGAGATCGCTTTGCACATTCTCATATCTTCTGCTTGAACTTCTTTGCTTTCTTCTAAAAGCAACTGTTTAATTTCAGAGACGGATTTCTCTTTATTTGCGATCACAACTTGCTCCATACGATTTAATGCCCAGCTTAAATTTACAGCGGTCGGACGGGAGGAGTTCAAATAATCTTTGTATTCTACAAATTTCGAATAAAAAGTATCATAATCTTCTGTGTCAATGGTGCGAGCGAGAACATAGATGCCATAGCCAGCACAGATGCCAATAGCAGGCGCTCCACGAACTTTTAATTCGAAAATAGCATCATAGAGATCTTTTGCGGTTCCTAATGTCAAATATTCCGTAGCATTTGGAAGTTTTGTTTGATCGATAATAATGACTTTTGTTTCGTCGTCGTTTAATTTCACATTATCAATATGTGTTACTTGTTGTAAAGAATCCATACTATATCTCCTTTGTATTATGGAATAATTATTGGGATTTATGCAAAATCATTGTGATTCCATGAGAATCTCTCAATTAGAAGGCAATGAAAAACCAGCTTTAAACGCCTTAGAATGAAAAGCTGTTTCAAAATCTTTTAATTCATGAAGTTCAATGTCTGGCAGAGTAATTCGTTTTTGAGATAAAAGACGAAGGGCAGGTTCAAATGGGCCGCAGCGGCTGCCTTTAATCGTAATCTCATTTACAACGAAATAACTCATATCAAGAGTTGCTTGTCCTGCATAAGTGCTTTTTAAGATAATTGTTCCCTGGCGTCGAATGAGGTTTTTTGCCATTTGCAGTCCGGATTCAGAACCTGTGGCATCTACAATGATTTCATAAGTCTCTGTTGGATTTGTCGTAGTCTTTGCATAAGAAGAAAAACTTTTCAACTTATCCCCGTGTTTCCCGATGACCGTGAGATCCGTTCCGGTGAGACAGAGAACTTGTGTGATCATAAAACTTAATCGCCCGTCTCCGATAACAGCCACTTTCGTATCAGGGGAAATATGAACTTGAGAAGTGATCTCAAAGGCTGCTGCGAGAGGTTCTGTAAAAACAGCGACCTCAGTAGGAAGTTCTTCAGGAACGAGATGGATTAAATGATTGCTCAATGTCATGTATTCGGCAAAGCAGCCGTCTTTTTTCTCCATGCCAATGACTTTGCGATCAGGACAGTGTTTTTCACGCCCTGTTTTGCAGTAGAGGCAAGTGCCACAGCCTTCATTTAATTCTCCGACAACACGTTTGCCGATCAGAGATGGATCGTCGGAATCCTCCACAACTCCAACAAATTCATGTCCCATAACACCGACAAAATCCGGTTTATAGCCTTTTAAAATCTCTTTATCTGTATTACAAACAGAGGCCATTAAAATGCGAATAAGGCTTTCATTTTTTCCACGGACAGGCAGTGGATAATCTTCTCGATAGACGGCTTTTTGTCCATCATAGAACAGTGCTTTCATAATAGGAGAAGAACCTCCTTTCGTTTCTTTTTCATAACAATTTATAATGTCTTTGCGATGTTTTGGATAGAAGCGGTGACAAGTTGTTTAAATAATGGGGCAACTCTATCCGCTGTTTCCTGTACTTCTGTATGGCTTAAAGGTTCTTCGCTCATACCAGCGCCTAAGTTAGAAATACAGCTGATACCACAGATTTTCATTCCCATATGGTTTGCAGCGATGGCTTCACAAGCGGTACTCATTCCCACTGCATCTGCACCGAGAATGCGACACATTTTTACTTCATGTGGTGTCTCAAAGTTTGGACCGGTTAATTGAATATAAACACCTTCTTGTAATGGAATGTTTAATTCTTTGGCAGTATCTTTGATGATCACTTGAAGTTCTTTGCGATAAATATCGCTCATATCGCAGAAGCGAAGTCCTAACTCCTCGATATTTGGCCCGATTAATGGAGAAGGAACGAAGTTTGCAATCTGATCGGTAATGAGCATAAAGTCTCCTGCTTTGAAATCATAATTAACACCGCCAGCAGCGTTTGTTAAGAATAAAACTTCGGCTCCCATCATTTTCATAAGGCGAGTTGGAAGTACAACATCTTCCATAGAATAGCCTTCATAATAATGAACACGACCTTGCATCATCACAACAGGAACTTCCCCTACATGAGCGAACACAAAACGACCTTTGTGACCGGCAACTGTGGATACAGGGAAGTTATGAATATCATGATAGTCGATCTCTGCTTCTATCTGAAGTCCGTCCGCATAATCTCCAAGACCGGAGCCAAGAATTAAAGCGACCTTTGGAGTAAATGGGATTTTGTCCTTGATGCTAGAATAGCAATCGAGTAATCGTTGATAAGCACTTGTCATAGAACATGACCTCCTTATATAAAATAATTGTTTATTTTTATTATATCTGATTTTAGGTAAAATTGTAAGGGGAATCGTGTTTAGGTTTCGGGAGAAAATAAGAAGATAAACAGAAAAAAATCTGATATAATAAAAAGAGAAGGTGAGCATTACAAATGGAGCGCATCTATGTAGAGATTAGAAGAAATATAAAAAAGGAAGGGGTAAATGGAATGAATATAAAAGATACGAAAAGACAATATAAAAAAATAGCAGTTTTAACTCTGATATGCGGTATTTGCCTATTTATGCCAAATAAAATGGTGGAGGCGGCAAAGGTAAAGAAGGTGGAATCCATTCAGAGAATTGCACCATCTTTTTATACGAGAACAATCGCAAAGGGGAAGACAGCGTATTTAAAAGTGAGAGTGCTTCCGGACGATGCGGATAATCAAGATTTAAAATGGACAAGCAGCAATAAAAAGGTCGTAACGGTTTCCTCCACTGGTAAAATAAAAGGAATCAAGCGAGGAAATGCCATTATTACAGCGGCGGCAACCGATGGAAGTAAGAAGAAGGTGATATGGAAAGTGACCGTTGGCATTCCGACGACGGATATTCAAGTAAAAGAAACAACGCTCACATTAAATGCAGGGGAAACGTATGAAATAAATCCAACTGTCGTTCCAAAAAATGCTTCAAATACCACGCTCTATTACCATTCCGAGCAAGAAGAAATTGCAGCTGTGAATCAAAAAGGAGTTATAACAGCAAAAGCAGCGGGAACAACGAAAATTGATATTGACGCAAAAGACGGAAGAAGCAGTGCCGAAATAACGGTTACTGTAAAAGAGGAAGAGAAAGAACAGAATTTAGTATTAAATGCGGATACGATAAAGCAAAATGGAATTATCACAGGAGGCGTCTATGATAATATTGTTGTGGATAGCAGCGTAGGAAATATAAAAATTATTTTATTAAATACGACAGTTTCTGACACGTTGACGTTACAAGGCGGAGGGCTTTATCAAGTAGAGCTTATGAACTGTCAAGTGAATCAAGTAATCATAGAGCAAGAAAGACAGAATACTTCTTCTGTTACAACGGCTCAAATTGGAAGTGGGATTTCTAATTCTTATCCGTCAGCGGCTATTGCGCCATCTTTTATTACAAAGAGTGGGACAAAAGTAGAACAGCTTTTATTGAGAGGAAATGGAGAAGTTCACTGTTTAGAAAATTCGAAGATCAATGGAATAAAAGTAGATGCATCAGAGGAAGTGATTCTTGCGAAACTAGAAAATATGAGCGGAACGATGGAAATCCAAGGGGAGAAAACAGCAATGCTCGATTTGATTAGCTGTCAACTGGAAAATGTCACTGTCAATGGCTCTGTGAAATTACATGATGAAGTGACAGAAATTGGCTCTTCTAACATTAAAAAATTAACCCTTTCTGGGGAGAAGGGATATTGGACAATCGACACTGCTGCCAATAGCATTGTCATAGAATCAGATTCCCTCAATGGATATGCGGAATTTAGTCGAAGTGTGGATACGATAACAAACAATGGAAGCAACACATCGCTGTCCTTTGTCAATGGAAGCGGAAATACAAATGCCATTCGATTGCTGCAATTAGCAGGTTATGGGGGAATGATAAGAGGGGATAAAAGTGTATCGGTTGGCATGATACAGGTACAAAATTCGGGAACGATTATTGAACGAGAGAATTTAAATAACCCACAGATTATCATTGGAACTTATGCCAATAATACGATTGTAGATGGAGAGTTAAAATATCCGGGAAGCATCATAAACGATAGTATAAGAAACATAATTCCCTCCTATTTTCAGGTATAATCTCTCGGAATCTTTAGCTCAGTAAAATCAAGGCTTGCAAATTCCTTTT
>Cebus_capucinus_imitator_PRJNA485217_SSR105__coassemble_276_pt1 | contig 29064 bp, 23 predicted proteins | sample Cebus_capucinus_imitator_PRJNA485217_SSR105__metabat2_low_PE_004 | metagenome-assembled genome bin Cebus_capucinus_imitator_PRJNA485217_SSR105
TGATTACAAGAAAGCAACTTAATATGATGAAAAAAACAGCATTGCTTATTAATTGTAGTCGAGGGGGAATTATCAACGAAGAAGATCTAGTGGTTGGATTAAAAGAAGGAGTTATTGCAGGAGCAGGAACAGATGTATTTTGTAATGAACCGCCTAAAAATGATGATCCATTATTACATTGTCCAAATTTAATTGTTAGTCCTCACTCGGCAGCTCAGACAAGAGAGGCTGTAATAAAAATGGCAGAGATGTGTATAGAAGGTTGTCTTGCTATTATAGAAGGGAAAAAATGGCCTTATGTAGCAGATAAGAGGGTTTATGAACATTCAAAATGGAATGGCGCAGAGTGGGCAGAAGTTTGAAAATGTAAAATATGGAGGTATGAAATAGATGGACTCAAGTATCATTGCAATTATTATAGCAACAATTACGATTATTTTATTTATGATAAATAAGTTGCCAATGAGTGTTGTTGCAATGGCTAGTTCCGTTGCTATGGGGATTTTTATACCAGAGATGGAATTATCAGCTGTATATGCAGGATTTAGTGCAACTGGCTGGCCAATGGTAGTAGGAATGTGTATAGTTAGTGCAGCACTTTTTGAAACAGGGGTTGCAAAAAGGCTCGGTGATAGGATTGGAGATTCTTTTTTAGCAAAAACAGAACGAAGATTCATTGTTACAGTTAGTGCAGTTTGTACTTTAATGTCAGCATTTATGAGCAATAATGGAACAGTAGCAATTTGGATGCCATTGATTGCAGTAGTAGCTGCAGGTTCTAATGGAAGAATTCGGTCTAAAATGGTTATCTTTCCAGCAGGAACAGCAGCAATTATTGGAGGGGCTTGTACTTTAATTGGTTCTACATCGCAATTAACAGCGAATTCTGTTTTACAAGGATATAAAGGGTATGAGAATGGATTAGGAATGTTTGATACAACAAAGGTTATGTTTCCAGCAGCAGTAGTACAAATTATTTTCTGGGGAACAATTGGTTATACACTCCTAAAGAAAGTCTTAAAACCAGAAAGTCCAGATTTTAATAAAGGAAATATGTATGCCACAATACCGATGAAAGAAGAAAATCAGACAGAAAATAATGTTCCGAAATGGAAAGGAAATATAGCGCTTGGTACAATGATTTTATGTATCTTTCTATTTGTAATTAGTGGATTTGAACCTTTTAATAATTATTTTAATATTGGTGTCATTGGAATGTTAGGTGCAGCTATTGTACTAGGAACAGGTTGTCTTCCTGTGGATAAAGCATATTCTGAATTACCATGGGACGTATTAATTACAATTGGTGGAATTGCTGGACTAGGAACAGGTTTGGACGTATCTGGTGGTGGTGCATTGATTGCTAATGCTGTTCTTAGTCTTTGTGGTGGAAAAGACGCCTCTATTGTATTATTGACTGTCGTTATTGCATTACTTACAAGCGTATTGACAAATTTTATGTCAAACAATGCCACAGCAGCAATGATAAGTCCTATTTGTATAGCAATGGCGCTCTCATTAGGAATCAGTCCAGTGCCTTGGGTGATTGTGATTGCAGCTTGTTCTAACTTGGCAATTGCAACTTCTTATGGAACTGCTGTAAATATGCAAATTCTTCCAGCTGGGTATAAATTTTCGGATTTTGTAAAAATTGGAGGACCACTTCTACTTATTATGATTGCAGTTGTAACAATTAGTAGTCTATGTTTTCTATTTTAAGTAAGAGAGGCATGGCAGGTGAGTAAAGATGTCAATGAAATCGGATTATGAACAATATCTAAATATGCAACGTATTATTAAAGAAAAAACAACGGGGAAGTTTTGGGTTAATCAGGAGGAACGATATATAGAGCCTTTTCAAATATATGGAAATCTTTATTATGTGGGAGATAGTTGGGTATGTGTTCATATAGTGGATACTGGAGAAGGTTTATTAATGTTTGATGCAGGCAATGTTGGAGCCGAGGCAATGCTAGTTCATTCTATTTGGAAACTTGGATTTAGTCCTTCTGATGTAAAATGGATTGTTTTATCTCATGGACATATGGATCACTTTGGAGCTGTGAACTTTTTTCAAAGAATGTTTCATACAAAGGTTTATTTGGGAGAGATGGACGCAAAAATGTTTCGAGAACAGCCATATCTTTCTATGGTGCAAGAAAGTGGAAACTGTATGAATACATTATTTCAAGTTGATCAAGAGATTAAAGATAATGATATCTTTCAGTTTGGAAATACAGAAGTACAATTTTATTCGGTACCCGGTCATACAAAGGGGTGTATTGCTTGTTTTTTTGATGTGAGAAATGGTGAAGAAAAGAAACGAGTTGGATATTATGGAGGATTTGGATTCAATACATTACAAAAAGAATTTTTAATGGAAATTGGAGACACTTCTTATGATATGAGAAAACTCTATTTAAAGTCATTACTTAAAGTTCGGGACGAAAAAGTTGATATTTTTATGGGAAATCATACAGTAAATGTTGATCTTATGAATAAGAGAAAACAAATGTTGGAAAATCCAGAAAAAAATCCATTTGTTGATGAACAAGCATGGAAAAGATACTTAGATTCTAAGTATGAGGAAATGGTAGAATTAATGAAACAAGTCTAATAATAATTTCTCAATGTTTAGGGGCAGTTATCATAAACCTATACAGCCATAGTTTTTGATCTATTGCCTTTGAATAAAATAAGAAAAGGAGGTGAACTAAAAAGTTCCCTCCTTTTGTAATAAAAAGATTTATTTTTCAACAATTGTTTTTGTTAAACGATATTCTTCAAGACGTTTTCCAATACGTTCTGTTGGATCTAAAAGTCCAGAAATAGAACCGTCATGATTTAATGTGTCAATTAAGTGAGCGATATATTTGCTCATATCAGCGCTTACATACCAAGGACGGTTTAAAAGTTCTGGTGTTTGATAAGTTAAGTTTGTTGTAATAACTTTTGAAATGATACCATCTTCATAACATTTATCAAAGTTTTTAAGTCCATTTGTGAATAAACCAAATGTAGAAAGGCAGAAGACACGTCTTGCTTTTCTTCTCTTTAACTCTTTTGCAACATCGATCATACTTTCTCCAGAAGAGATCATATCGTCCATAACTAAAACATCTTTGCCTTCTACGGAGTCCCCTAAGAATTCATGGGCAACAATTGGGTTACGTCCATCGATAATTGTTGTATAGTCACGGCGTTTGTAGAACATTCCAACGTCAACTCCGAGAACGCTTGCAAGATAAATTGCTCTTTGCATAGCACCTTCATCTGGGCTGATTACCATGAGATGTTCGCTATCAATTTCAAGATCGTCTGTGGAACGAAGAAGAGCTTTTACGAACTGATAAGTAGGTTTTACGTTTTCAAAGCCGTGCTGAGGAATTGCGTTCTGAACACGAGGATCGTGTGCATCGAAAGTAATAATATTATTAACACCACAGTTTACTAATTCCTGTAACATCATTGCACAGTCTAAAGATTCACGGCTGCTTCTTTTATGCTGACGGCCTTCATATAAGAAAGGCATAATCACAGTGATTTGGTGAGGTTTATTTCCACAAGCACCAATAATTCTCTTAATATCAGCAAAATGGTCATCTGGTGACATTTTACATTTATAACCGCTTAATGAATATTCAATGCTGTGATTTAATACGTCAACTAAAATGTAAAGATCAGAACCACGAACAGATTCTTTTAATACTGCTTTTGCTTCACCGGAACCAAATCTTGGGCAAGTGCATTTTACTAAATAACTATCTCTTAAATAGTCACGAAATGCGATGTTGTCTTCGTGGTTGTTTTTACGCTCAGTACGCCATTTTGTAAGGTAAGCATCTACTTTATTACCCATTTCACGGCAACCTTCCATAGCGACTACACCAAGTTTTCCAACAGGAATGGTTTCAAATGTAATATCATCTGGCATCATTTATAAATTCCTCCATATTTGTGTCAGTTTTTATCGTTTCTAATTCTTTTATATCATTAGTGAACATAGATCGTCAAGTCTATGGGAGATTTTCCTATAAATATCCTGCAAAATTTTAAAAAAATCTAGTGAGGAAAGGCTTTTAGCATACGAATGTCTTCTCCATAAATATTGCATATATGATAATTCTCTATAAAACGGGATACAACTCGCTCCGTATAAGATTCTGTCAGTTGAGCAAGTGATAAGTTTGTCGAGATAATCGTCGATTTTTCCTTTAATAGTCGCTCATTAATGCAGAGAAAGAGTTGGGAAGAGATAAAGGAGTTATTCATCTCTGTTCCGAGATCGTCGATAATTAAAAGGTCACAGTCGAATAAGTAGTGAAATTCAATATCGAGATGAGGGGCGTCTTCCTCTTGCTTTTTATGAAAACGATGTTTTTCCAAAATATCGAATAATTGGAATGATGTTAAATAGATAACGGAACATTCCTTATCAAGTGCGGCTTTTGCAATGCAGTTGGATAGAAATGTCTTGCCGACACCGGCATTTCCTTGGAATAAAAAGTTCTCATGCTGTTTTGGAAAATGTTCAATAAAGTGTTTGCAGTACTCCACAATAGAAGAAATATTTTCCCTTGGAGAGAGCGGTTTATCAGCGGTTAAATTCGGGCTGTAATAGTCATAGCGGAAATTAGAAAAATTCTCCGTCTCCAACTGTTTTGTAATACCTGATTGAGAGTAAAGGAGCTTAATAATTTCCCTTTTTAGACAGTGGCATTTCTCAGTTCCGACATAGCCGGTATCTTTGCAAGTGCGGCATTGATAGATCGGTTCTAAATAATCTTTTGGATAGTGATGTTCCACGAGAAGTTCTATCTTTTTCATGGAGAGTTCCATATTGGAACGCTTTAATTCTTGTAAAATACTGGAATCGGATCCCATTAAAAGAGCTTTCCCTTTTTCGATGGAATTATGAGCGATTTGTTGATCGAGATCATAAAATCCAGCAATCTGTTCACACACTTCATGATAGCGTTGTTCTAATAACAGTTGATTTTGTCGCCGTATTTCTTCATAGTTTCTCATAATTGTATCATATTGTGTTTTGGAAAGTGCCATAATAATTCCTTTCTAAAAGTCTTATCGTTCAGGTTCATTTGTATGAATTCCATTGATTTTATTAATAAAACGCTGCTCTAACGCCTGATAGTCATAGGAACGCTGTTCAAAATTATGAAACTTATTGTTAGCCGTGCTTTTCGTGACTTGAGGCGCCTTTTTCGAAGTTTTGCTCGTTGTCTTATGGGCAGAATCTAGTTTGCTGATCTCTTCCATTGTTTTAGCACCAGCCTTGTGCCAGTCGCTTAAAATGCGGTCCGCATACTGAAAACTTGGCTGATGAATTGTCTTTAGTGTGCGATCACAAGCCTCCAAAATAATAGAGAGAGGAAAGTGATAGGTATTTGTCCATTTATCGATAAAATCCATCTCAACTTTGGCAAAACTTCTTCCCGATAGCCCGAATGATTTCATAATGGCATTATAAGTCTTATTATAATTTTTCGTAGATGCCTTTGCCTGTTCCACTGTTTTAATGCCGGATTCATACCAAGCGATCGCCACTTTTTCTAAGTATCTGAAACTCTTCCTTTCAATTCCCGCACAGTATTCAATTAAATATTCTAATAGTTCATAAGAAAATTGAAGAGAGTCATAAATGTAGAAAAGAGAATTCGTATCGGTCTGGGTCAACGGGCGACCAAAGTACGTTTCTGTTATAAAAACAAGTTGACTTAACGTGTCCGTCTCAGGGTGGTTAGAAAGTTGAATAGGAGAAACAAGTTTCTTATCTGGAAGTTTTTTCAACAATGGGGGATTGGCTTGTTGTGTCTCATGAGAAATGGCAGGCGTTTTTTGTTGTTCCTCAATAGGTTCTTGTGGAATTGGAAGGAGCTGCATGCTCAAAATTCTCTGTCCACGATCTCTTGTGAGGTTTAATAAACCAACGGATTCCCAATAAGTAAGGGCAGAAGAGACAAGCTCCTCGCTTTGATTGGATTGTTTGGAAAGGGTGGATAACGTAATGCTCTGTCCAGCGCCGGCATAACGGAGTAATAATAAGTAAATTTTAATTGCATCGCTAGACGCAATGGGAAAATAAGTATCGATAAATTGATTGGATATCACAGTCATAGAACTGCAAGTATGATTCATTAAAATAATATCGCTCAATGTAATAGTCCTTTCTTTGTTCTTGTATAAAAATAGAAAAAGAATCCTTATCTAAAATAGACTATATCACAGGTTTCTAGGAAAAGAAAGAGGGGGCATTTTATGGAAAAGAGGATTTCCTTCCCATAAGATCTGAATAAAACCGTGAAATCTGTTTTCTTTTATGGAAAATTCATTTGGAATAAATTGTGGATAAGTGGATAACTATGTGGATTAATGAAAAGTTAAGAAGAAAAATGGCGTAAATATAGGATTTTTCTGCATTTTATAAGATGTGGAAATCGGAATTTTATAAACAAAAAAATCCACAGATTTTAGCACTTGAAATTGTGCATAAACCTGTGGATAATGTGGATAACTTTTTCCCTCGCAGAAAAATCTTAAAGAATTAACATTCCGATAAGAGTTCTTCCCCAAGATCGACAACGTTACCAGCGCCCATTGTGAGAATGAGATCTTCTCCTTGGCAATGGGTCATTAGAAATTGTTTTGCTTTTTCAAAAGATGGTTCATAAAAGACGTCGGCATGATATTCTTCTTTTAATAAGTTGAAAATATCTTTGGAAGACACTTCTCCTGTATCTTTTTCCCTCGCAGCATAAATATCAAGAAGTAAAACATGATCGGCTTGGCTTAATGCTTCGGCAAAATCATGTAAAAATGCTTTTGTTCTCGTATAAGTATGAGGTTGGAATACACACCACAATTCTCTGTGTGGATAGTTTTTAACAGAAGTCAATGTCGCTTTGATCTCCGTTGGGTGATGAGCGTAGTCATCAATAATTGTAATGTCATTTTTTAGCTTTCCTTTGTATTCAAAGCGGCGTTTTGTTCCGCCAAAAGCAAAAAGACCGGCTTTTATCTGTTCTTCTGGGATTGCAAGCTCGAAGGCAACGGCAATGGCAGAAAGTGAATTTAAAATATTATGAACACCTGGAATGCTTAATTCTACATGGAAAGAAGGTTTTCCATCGACAATGAGATCATAGCTTCCATTGCCAAGGGCATTGAATGTAATATTTTTAGCCATATAATTGCAATCGTGTTCAAGTCCAAATGTCTTGATTCGACAAGAGAGATCTGAGGTGATAGCAGGAAGCCCTTCTATATCGCCATTGATAACTAGCAACCCATTGTCAGGGAGTTTTTTTGCAAACTTATGAAAAGAAGTGCGGATCTCATCAATATTATGGAAGAAATCCATATGGTCTTCTTCGACATTTAAGATAATGCTGATCGCAGGGAAAAATTCAAGAAAACTGTTTGTATATTCACAAGCCTCTGTAACAAAAACAGGGGAATGTCCAACTCGAATATTTCCGCCAATGGATTCTAAAATTCCGCCAACTGTAATAGTTGGATCGAGATCGGCTTTCATTAAAACTTCAGAAATCATAGAAGTCGTCGTTGTCTTACCGTGAGTGCCGGAAACGGCAATTGGTATTTCATAGTTTTTCATCATCTGTCCTAATAGACAAGCTCGGCTCATCATAGGAATTTGTTTTTCTTTTGCCGCTTGAAATTCTTCATTGTCCGGGTGAATAGCGGCGGTATAGACAACGAGGTCAATATCGTCGGTGATATTTTCTGCCTTTTGTCCGATGGTGACATTGGCACCGGAATTCACTAAATGTTCTGTCATAGAAGAGGCAGAACGATCGGAGCCTGAGATTTTAAAGTTTTCTTTTAATAAAATTTCGGCAAGACCACTCATACTAATACCGCCAATGCCGATAAAATGGATATGAATTGGTTCGTTAAAGTTAATTTTGAACATAGTTATCCTTCCAATCTTTGATTTAATTACATATATATAGGAAAACGCTCAATGAAGAGGCGTATTTGCTTTCTCTATTATAGATCAATTGTTTTTAACCCGCAATAGGGAAGAAACTTCCCTTTTTTCGCCAAAAAAGGGGGAGAAATCTTGTCGGAAAAAGTAGAAAAAAAGTGGGTTTTCGTCAAAAAGACAAGTATATTTTTTGTAAAGGCATAAAAGTGACGAAAAATAAATATAAAAATGAAAAATATTATTCACAATTACTAGGATTGATGTTATAATATCTTTATACAGTTTATGTGACAGAAAATAGAGAGGTGGTACTATGATTAAGAAAGAGATGATAGCGATGCTCTTAGCAGGTGGACAGGGTAGCCGGCTTGGAGTATTAACTTCGAAACTTGCAAAGCCAGCAGTTGCTTTTGGAGGAAAGTATAAGATTATTGATTTCCCGCTTAGCAACTGTATTAATTCAGGTATTGATACTGTGGGTGTATTAACACAATATCGTCCACTTCGCCTGAATCAACACATAGGAATTGGTATTCCTTGGGATCTTGATAGAAATATTGGCGGTGTTACCGTTCTCCCACCTTATGAAAAGAAGGGGAATAGTGAATGGTATACCGGTACAGCCAATGCGATCTATCAGAACTTAGAGTATATGGAATATTATAATCCGGATTATGTATTAATCCTTTCAGGGGATCATATTTATAAAATGGATTATGAGATGATGTTAGATCATCATAAAGCGACAAAGGCAGCAATTACGATTGCTACCATTGAAGTTCCAATTGAAGAAGCAAGTCGTTTTGGTGTTGTAATTACAGATGAGCAGGGGACTATTAAAGAATTTGAGGAGAAGCCAGAGAATCCAAGAAGCAATAAAGCCTCAATGGGCATTTATATTTTTAATTGGAACGTACTGAAAGAAGCATTAATCACCCTCTCTGAACAACCAGGTTGTGACTTTGGTAAACATATCATTCCTTACTGTCATGAAAATGGCAATAAAATTGTTGCATATCCATTCCAAGGATATTGGAAAGATGTAGGTACATTAGGTTCTTATTGGGAATCCAATATGGAATTAATCGATATTATTCCAGAATTCAATCTTTATGAAACATTCTGGAAAATTTATACAAAAAGTGAAACCCTTCCGGGGCAATATATTTCTGCGCAGAGCAAAGTGGAGAGAAGTATTATTGGGGAAGGAGCAGAGATCTATGGAGAAGTTCATAATTCTGTAATCGGTGCCGGAGTTACGATTGAAGAAGGTACAGTCGTTCGAGATTCTATTATTATGAATTATACAAACATTGGGAAAAATGTTGTGATAGATAAATCAATTATTGCTGAAAATTGCGAGATTTCTGACGGTGTTGTACTAGGAGCTTTTGATGATGTTCCAAATAAAGTGGCACCACATATCTATTCCTTTGGATTAGTGACGGTTGGAGAAGGAACATACATACCTGCTAATGTGACTGTTGGTAAGAATACGGCAATTTCTGGAATTACGATTCCAAATGATTACCCAGATGATAAATTAGACAGCGGAGAGACATTAATAAAGGCAGGTGAAATAGCATGAGAGCAATAGGTATTATTTTAGCTGGAGGAAACAGCAATAAAATGGAAGAACTGTCCGCAAAGAGAGCGATTGCAGCTATGCCAGTTGGAGGTTCTTATCGAAGCATTGATTTTGCACTTAGTAATATGAGCAATTCTCATATTCAAAAGGTGGCAGTTTTCACACAATATAATTCTCGTTCTTTAAATGAGCATTTAAGTTCATCTAAATGGTGGGATTTTGGACGAAAACAAGGAGGGCTCTTTGTATTCACTCCAACGATTACTCCAGACAATAGTATGTGGTATCAAGGCACAGCAGATGCCCTTTATCAGAACATTAACCTCTTAAAGAGCAGCCATGAACCATATGTTGTGATCGCACCAGGAGATGGTATTTATAAATTAGATTATAATAAAGTGTTGGAATATCATATTGCAAAGGGAGCAGATATTACGGTCGTTTGTAAAGATATGAGTCCAACAGAAGATGATCTCAATCGATTTGGCGTCGTATCATTAGCAAGTGATAATCGCATTGTTGATTTTGAAGAAAAACCTTTAGTTCCAAAGAGCAATACCATCTCTTGTGGTATTTATGTAATTCGTAGACGCCAGTTAATCGAATTGTTAGAGCGTTGCGCAGAAGAAGGAAGAAATAGTTTTGTTACAGATGTCATTATGCGCTATAAAGATGTAAAGAAAATTTATGCATATAAATTAGAATCTTATTGGAGAAATATTGCGACAGTAAACGCTTATTATAAAGCAAATATGGATTTCTTGAAAAAAGATATTAGAGATTATTTCTTTAAACAATATCCAGATGTTTATTCAAAAGTAGATGATCTTCCACCTGCAAAATACAATCCAGGCTGTGATGTGAGCAATAGTTTAATTGCCAGCGGTTGTATTATTAATGGTAAAGTAGAAAATTCACTCTTATTTAAACAAGTATATATTGGCAATAACTGTACCATTAAAAACTCTATTATTTTAAATGATGTCTATATTGGAGATAATTCCTATATTGAAAACTGTATCGTAGAAAGCCGTGATACGATTCGTCCGAATACAGCTCATGTAGGAGAAAATGGCAAAATTAAAGTAGTAGTAGAAAAGAACATAAGATATGTACTATAAATGACTAGAAGGGGGAACTAATCATGCAAATCACAGATGTAAGAGTAAGAAAGGTTGCAAAAGAAGGTAAGATGAAAGCCGTTGTATCAATTACTTTAGATAATGAATTTGTTGTTCATGATATTAAAGTGATTGAAGGAGAGAAAGGGCTATTTATTGCAATGCCAAGCAGAAAGGCAGCCGATGGAGAATATCGGGACATTGCACACCCAATTAATTCCGATACAAGAGAGAAAATTCAAAGTCTAATTTTAGAACGCTATGAAGCGGCATTATTAGAAACAGAAGAAGAGTAAACGTTTAACACCCTTAGAATTAGAAATTCTAAGGGTGTTTTTATGTGAGTGTATGATACAATACAAAAATAAAACTAATAAAAGATTCATTTTATGATCATAGACACTTTCAATATTTCTATCTTGTGGATGAGAGTATGATGTGATTTTGGACTAAAAAGTAAATAATAAAAAGACAACATAGAAAACAGAAAATGTCTAAAGATAGATTTATTCTAACATAAAACAATAAAATTGGCTAGAAAGCAGCCAAAATCTTGACGAGATTTTTATACGGAAGATAAAAACAGGAAAGACCTTGCACCGAGGAAGGAAATACCGTATAGTAAAACAGTATTTATAATAGGTTATTGATTAGAGAAAGAGGAAAAGAAGATGAAATTAATTGCAGGTTTAGGGAACCCAGGCCCACAGTATACATTGACAAGACATAACATTGGATTTATGGCAATTGATAAGATTGCGGATACATTTTTAATTTCTATGGATTTGGATAAAAAACAAAAAGCGATCATTGGAAAAGGAATGATGGGAAGCGAGAAGGTCATTCTTGCGAAACCTCAAACTTTTATGAATTTAAGCGGAGAGAGTATTCGAGCAATCTCCGACTACTATCAGATTGATCCGGAAGATATTATTATCGTATTTGACGATATTAGTTTAGATGTTGGGCAGCTTCGCATTCGCAAAAAAGGAAGTGCAGGCGGTCATAACGGAATAAAAAGCATTATTCAGCATTTAGGAACCAATGAATTCCCAAGAGTAAAGATTGGGGTTGGAGAGAGAATTCCAGGGCAAGATCTTGCCGATCATGTGTTAGGAAGATTTCCAAAGGAGCAGATGAAATTAGTGGAAGAGGCAACCGAGAATGCCTGTGAAGCCGTTTTTATGATGGTAAAAGATGGAATAGACAAGGCGATGAATGCGTATAATGGAAAGCAGAAATAGTTCAATTGGAGCAGTCCAAAGAGAATGGAGGGAGTAAGATGGATTTGCTGCAAACAATGTTGTACGCAGGAGAAAGCTGTCAAGAGATAGTGGCAGGATTAAAGAGAAAACAAACGCCAATGGTTGTGACAGGGTGTATTGATACACAGAAATGTCATCTGATTCATACCATTGGGACAGACTATCCATATCGGATTATTATCACTCATAACGAAACGAAGGCAAAGGAAATCTATGAGGATTATCGGTTTTTTGATCGAGAAGTATATCTATATCCGGCAAAAGATGTGTTGTTTTACAGTGCCAATATTCATAGCAATACGATTGTCAAACAGCGCATGGAGATCTTAAAAAAGATCGCGCAAAAGGAACCGGCTGTCATTGTGATGACAATTGATGGTGCGATGGATCGGTTGACAGGGATTCAAGAATTAAAAGAAAATCTTGTTGCTATAAAGGTAGGAGATGTTCTGAATATGGATCAGATGAGAGCGCATCTGATCGAGCTTGGATATGAGCGAACAAGCATGGTAAATGGGCATGGAGAGTTTGCCATTCGTGGAGGAATTTTAGATATTTTCCCTCTCACAGAGGAGACCCCTTATCGAATCGAGCTTTGGGGAGAAGAAGTCGATTCCATTCGAAGTTTTGATGTGGACAGTCAGCGTTCCATTGAAAATGTCGAATCGATCACTTTTTATCCGGCAAATGAATATATTCTTACGAAAGAACGCCTACAAAAAGGTTTTGCCCGCATGGAGGAGGAATTTCAAACGGCGGGAAAACAGCTGAAAAAGGAGAAAAAGCAGGAAGCATACAGCCGACTTCATAAGATGATGAAGGAAGTGAAGGAAGAGATCGAAGAGCTGCAATCCGTAATCGGCATTGACAGCTATTTGTCGTTTTTTTATGAAGAAACGTTTTCCTTTCTTGATTATTTTGATGATAACAAGGCGATTTTTTTTCTAGATGAGCCGACGAGAATGATGGAACGGGCAAGCGCCTATGAATTAGAATTCCGTGAGAGCATGATGAGCCGATTGGAAGGGGGATATATTCTTCCTTCTCAAGCAAATGTGCTCTTTTCCTATGAGGAAGTCCTTGGAAATGTGGCGAATAAAACTTGCGTTTTATTAAGTATGCTAATCCAAAAATTTCCATTTTTTGCTCCGAAGAGCAGCTTTCATATCGATGTAAAATCAGTAAATCCTTATAACAATAGTTTTGAAGAACTGATGAAAGATCTGAAGCTATATCGACAAAAAGGGTATCAAGTATTGATTCTATCCCCTTCTTCCACTCGGGCGAAGCGATTGGCAGAAGATATTCGTGGATATGATATTTCCGTCACCTATCAGGAGAAATTAGATGGATTTGTTTCAAAGGGAGAGATTATTACAACCCAAGGGCGATTGAGCCGTGGATTTGAATATCCGTTGTTAAAGTTTGCCGTGATTTCAGAGAGCGATATTTTTACCGCAAGAGATAAGAGAAGAAAAGCAAAGAAAAAGACACAATATTCCGGGGCAAAAATTAATAGCTTCGCGGATATTTCCATTGGAGACTATGTCGTTCATGAAAAGCATGGGCTTGGAATCTATAAGGGAATTGAGAAAATTGAAGTGGATAAAGTCACAAAAGACTATATTTGCATTGAATATAAAGGGGAAAGCAAGCTGTTTATTCTCGCATCACAATTGGATCTCATTCAAAAATATGCCTCTTCGTCTGCACGAAAGCCAAAATTAAATAAGTTAGGCGGAAGTGAATGGGAGAAGACGAAATCTCGTGTTCGTGGAGAGATTAAAAATATTGCGAAGGAATTGGTGGAACTCTATGCCATTCGCCAATCAAAAGAGGGATATGCATTTTCTGAGGATACGGTTTGGCAGCAGGAGTTTGAAGAGCTGTTTCCTTATGAAGAAACCCAAGATCAGTTAGATGCCATTGCCGCTACAAAGGCGGATATGGAAAGCAAGAAAATTATGGATCGCTTAATCTGTGGAGACGTTGGATATGGAAAGACAGAGGTGGCAATTCGTGCGGCATTTAAAGCGGTTACAGATGGCAAACAAGTCGTCTTTCTCGTGCCTACAACGATTCTGGCACAGCAACATTATAACTCCTTTGTGGAGAGAATGAAGAATTTTCCGATTACGATTCATATGATGTCCAGATTTCGCACGGCTGCGGAACAAAAGAGGACAATTGAAGGTCTTAAAAACGGAATGGTAGACATCGCCATCGGAACTCATCGGGTGTTGTCAAAAGATATGGCATTTAAAGATCTTGGGCTTTTAATTATTGATGAAGAACAGAGATTTGGAGTGGCGGATAAAGAGAAAATCAAACAGTTGAAAAAGAATGTCGATGTGCTTTCTTTAAGTGCGACGCCAATCCCTAGAACCCTTCATATGAGCATGATTGGAATTCGAGATATGAGCGTTTTAGAAGAGCCGCCTGTGGATCGAAGAGCCATTCAGACTTATGTATTAGAATACAACGAAGAGATGATAAAAGAGGCGATTCGAAGGGAATTAGCAAGAGATGGACAGGTCTATTATGTATATAATCGGGTGAACAATATTGAAGAGATTGCCGATCAGATCGCACGGATTGTGCCGGAAGCCAGCGTGGGATTTGCCCATGGGCAGATGAGCGAGAGACAATTAGAGAAGATCATGTATCAGTTTATCAATGGAGAGTTAGATGTGTTAGTATCGACGACGATTATTGAAACAGGGCTTGATATATCCAATGCCAACACAATGATTATCCATGACGCCAATCATCTAGGGCTTTCTCAGCTATATCAGCTAAGAGGAAGGGTTGGGCGTTCCAATCGAAGCGCCTATGCATTTTTAATGTATAAACGGGATACGATGTTAAAAGAAACGGCAGAAAAACGATTACAAGCCATTCGTGAGTTTACAGATCTCGGCTCAGGATTTAAAATTGCAATGCGAGATCTTGAAATTCGCGGGGCGGGCAACCTTCTTGGAGCGGAGCAATCGGGGCATATGGAAGCCATTGGATATGATCTATATTGTAAAATGCTAAACGATGCGGTGAAGCGGTTAAAAGGCGAAAAAGATGATATTGAGGACTTTGAAACGACCATTGATCTCATGATCGATGCTTTTATTCCAGCAACCTATGTTCGAAATGAAATGCAGAAACTCGAATTGTATAAGAGAATTGCGACGATTGAAACAGAAGAAGAATATTCGGATATGTCCGATGAGCTTTTAGATCGATATGGGGATCTGCCGATGGCAGTTGTAAATTTATTAAAAATTGCCCTCTTAAAGGCGAAAGCTCATAAGGCTTACATCGTGCAAATCGAGCAAAAAGGCAATCAGATCGTATTTAAGATGAATAAAAATGCTAGAATCAAAGTGGAAGAAATTGATCCGCTTTTAAAAGAAGAGCGCTATCGAAATAAGATGAAATTCCATATGTTAGAAACGACTTTTTCCTATGCTTGGAAAGGCGGCGCGAAAAAAGAGCTGCTTTTAACGGTGGAACAGGTGATAGAAGATCTGACATCTTTAAAAGAATGCTAGACGAATGGAAGCAGTTTAAGCTATAATCTACATGGAGATGAGAAAATTGTGATTGATTTCTCACGATGAAACTAAGAACACCATGTGATGACAGCGGTGGCAAAAGAAAGGTAAGGAACATACAATGAAAAAATGGATAAGCAAAAAACTAGCGAGTGTCCTCTGTCTTGCTATGACAGGAACTTTATTAGCAGGTTGTGGAGCGGGAGCAAAGACGAACAGTGAGACGGTGCTGTTTGAGTATGATGGACAAAAAGTATACTTAGATGAAGCATGGGTTTATGCAAAAACGATGCAAAGTCAATATGAGGCATGGTATGGCTCTGCCATCTGGGATTATGAAGTTAGCGATGAAAATGGGGAAAAGACGACCATAGAAGAACAGGCAAAGAAGGACGTCATCAACCAGATTAAGATGATAAAATTTTTATCTCATCAAGCAAAAGAGGAAGGAATTACTCTTGATGAAGAAAAGCAAGAAGAGATTCAAACAAATGTAGATTCTTTTATGAGCTCTGTGAGTGAGGCAGATTTAGAACAGACAGGAGTTACCGAAGAAACGTTAAAAAAGATCTATGAAGAAAATGCACTTGTATCAGAATATCAGGATAAGGTAGTAGAAGAGGCAGATATTACGGTAGACGATAGTGAATGTCAGCAATATAAGACATATAATCTATTATTTGCAACCTTTGATTATGATGAGAATGGGCAGAAAGTTGAATATAGTAAGAAGAAAAAAGCAGCACAGAAAAAATTAGCAGAAGAAGCGTTGGCAAGAATTCAAGCAGGAGAAAATTCTGTGGAAGAAATGGAAGCTATGGCAGAAGAGTATAAAGCGGATAAATCCAGCGAGTATACATTCGGAGATGATGGAACAACAGCGGAAGAATATGCAGAAGCTGCTATGAAGTTAAAAAAAGGGGAAGTGAGTGGAATCGTAGAAACCGAATTTGGATACCACATTATTAAGATGATTGACCCGATGGACGAAGAAGCCACAGAAGAAAAAAGACAAGAAGTATTAAAAGAAAAACAGACAGAATACTTTACTGAGAAATATTCTGAGATGACAAAAGAATTGGAAGAGCAATGGGATTTTGAAAAAGATGTGAATCAAAAAGCATTTGCTCAAATCACTTTTAAACAAGAAGAAAGCACAGAAACTTCAGAAACTACAACAGAAACTGGAACGGAAAGCGGAACGACAACAGAGGCTACAACAGAAGCCGCTTCTTCCGAAAGCACAACGACAGCCGAGTAGAGAAGAAGTATCTGGCATAAAAAAATAAGAGAATATCGATAAGCTGTTACAGGTAGAAGAAAGATTTCTTCAAAAGTAACAGCTTATTTTGTATATTTTCCCAAGTATTGCAAATAATAGTATTGCAGCAAAATCATCGAAATAGAGAAGGAGAAATACTATGAAAGCTACTGGAATTGTAAGAAGAATCGATGATTTGGGACGAGTTGTTGTTCCAAAAGAAATCAGAAGAACTTTAAGAATTCGAGAAGGAGATCCGCTTGAGATTTTCACAGATAAAGAAGGGGAGATTATTTTAAAGAAATATTCTCCTATGGGCGACTTAGTGAACATTGTAAAAGAGCTTTGTCAGGCAGCGGCAAAGACGAGCAAAAGAACCGTTGCGATTTGTGATAGGGATAGCATTATCACTGCACACGGCGCTCTTGGAAAGCAAATAAACGATCTTGCCATCGGAAATGAGTTAAAGCAATTGATGGAGGAACGGGTTCGATATGATGCTAGAAATAGCAAGAGAAGCTATTTTATCGATGAGAATCAAGTGGGAGAAGTTGCCCTTGCCTATCCGATTATATCCGCAGGAGATGTAACAGGGTGCGTGCTATTCTTTTTGGAGGAAAATAAGAAAGTAATTACCGATCAAGAGGCAATTCTTGCGGAAATGATGGTTTATTTTCTAAGCGGTCAATTGGATAATTAGAGAAAGAACAAAAAACCTTTAAAATATGCGGAAAAACCCGAAATATCCTTGACAAACGGCCTATATCAGTTTATAAATAGTGGTGTAGACTTTTCGAGATTATCAGCAGTGATAATGACGATTATATTAATTCATTTAGAGGAGGAGTTAATCCGATGAACAAAACAGAATTAGTTGCAGCAATCGCAGAAAAAACAGAATTATCCAAAAAAGACGCAGAAAAAGCATTAAAAGCATTCACAGATGTAGTAGCAGAAGAACTTGCAAAAGGTGAAAAAATTCAGTTAGTTGGATTTGGTACATTCAAAGTTTCTGAAAGAAAAGCAAGAGAAGGAAGAAATCCTAGAACAGGAGAAGCTATGACAATTCCTGCTTCTAAGGCACCTAAATTCGAAGCTGGTAAAGCATTAAAAGACGTTATCAACGCATAAGAATCGGGTATAACAGGGCTGCCGAATATCGGCAGCTTTCTTTATTTCTTTCTCTATTGGGAACATTGTAAAGAGATGGTTTCCTATAACCATTTGACGTTCAAATCTGAAGAAAGAAAAGAGCCTGATTATTATAGGTATGCATTGAGAACTCATTGGAAAGGAAAGATACTATGAGATTAGATAAATATTTAAAAGTCTCTCGTTTAATTAAACGCCGTACAGTTGCAAATGAAGCCTGTGACGCAGGAAGAGTGCTTGTCAACGGAAAGACAGCAAAGGCATCTGTAAGCGTAAAAGCAGGGGATACGATCGAGATTCAGTTTGGAAATAAAACAGTGGCGGTGGAAGTTTTATCCGTCGAAGATAATGTAAAAAAAGAGCTTGCAAAAGAAATGTATAAATATCTCTAGCATATTCAAAAAGAGTTCCTCATATACTAGGTTATAACGGAAAACTGTACCGAGAGGAGGAACAAAGGACATGGAAGAAAGACAGGTTGTAGGCAGTCATAAAGTATCTTTTGTAAATAGAAGCAATGGTATTATTACAGGGGTAAAAGATGTCTTATCCTTTGATGCAAATGAAATTATTTTGGATACGGAGATGGGCATGTTGATGATGAAAGGAATGGAACTTCATGTGACACGCCTGACTGTGGAAAAGGGAGAAATTGAAATCGACGGTAGAATCGATAGCTTGATCTATTCAGAGGTTCCAAATGGAAAAAGAAATTCAGAAAGTCTTTTATCAAGATTATTTAAGTAGGAGGAGTCATGAATTTATCCCTGTTAAAAGAAATGCAACTGTTTTATCTCAGTCTGTTATATGGCTGTTTTATTTTATTTTTTTATGATGTATTTCGAGTGTTTCGAAGATTAATTGTACATAATCATATCGCAATCGCTTTTGAAGATCTGATTTTTTGGATTGCAACAGGATTTTCAATCTTTACCTTATTGTATCGATACAATAACGGTAGTATTCGGGCGTACTGTATTCTTGGAATGGGTGTAGGAATGATCGTTTATGGAATGGCAGTCAGCCCTTTTTTTATAAAGATCGCATTAAAATTTGGCGGACTTCTAAAAAAACTCTTGAGAAAATGTAAAAAAAGTCTCATAATAATAGGTAAAAAGAGGAAGGGGAAGTTTAGAAGGAAGGTGTAAGCTGTGGCCCAGAGAAAGAGAAGAAGAAGGAAGGGACAAAATTCCAAAGGAGTTTATTGCATTCTCTGTGTTATTTTGATTTTATTTGCCGGAGTTGCGTTTCAAAGCGTGCAATTGAATGCCAAAGCGCAGGACTATGAGAAACAGATAACGAAATTGGAAAAACAGATCGAAGAAGAAGAGCAAGAGAAGAAAAATCTGGCAAAACAAGAAGAATATATGCAGACAGACGAGTACATCAAAGAGACGGCAAAAGAAAAATTAAATCTTGTTGAAAAAGACGAAATTGTCTTTAAAGCAAAAGAATAAAAAAGACGAAAAAAAGTGTTGACAAAAGAGGGAACATCGGGTATACTGATATTCGTTGGTGCGGCGGAATAGCTCAGTTGGCTAGAGCATACGGTTCATACCCGTAGTGTCGAGAGTTCGAATCTCCCTTCCGCTACTCTAATAAAAAGGTGTTATACATTATGTATAGCACCTTTTTTCGTGCGTCAAAAAACAGCAGTTTGAGTTTTGCTTTGCTCCCATAGAGGGCTGTTTCGTAGAGAGAAGGGTTCGCCTAGAACTTTTTTCCTATGAAAAGGCTCTTTTTTTGTTTGAAAAATTTGTCGATCAATTTTTTTCATCTATCTCCGTCGTTTTGACAAAATCCTTCCCCCATATTTCGTTATAATGCAGTACAAATGCATAGTTATCAAAAAATAGACTAGAAAGAGTGAAATGGGGGTATGAAGGAACATGAAACGGAATCAGCAAACACAAAAAACTAGGACAAAGAGGAACAGACAACAGCAGACAAGAACAGGGACCGATCAAGATTTCATGGGGACAAGCAGCAGGATTTTATTAGGAATTTTAACAGGACTATGTAGTTTTCAGGGAATGAACCCGCTGGCATTGTCTTTTTTCATGGCATCAAGTGGAATCTTTATGGAGAAACTGGTTCTTTTCGTTTGTATTTTAGGAGGAATTTTTATTCGGCTTGGTACAGAAGAGGCGATTTGCTATGGCTGTACGATGGCAACCGCTTATGTCGTTACAAAGATGGCAGAGGGGTTACAGATGGAATCTGTTCATAAAAAGGCGAGCATTACAGGCGTCATATTGGCAATTATGACATTAGTGCGGCTGCTTTGGAGGCTTGACGACAGCACCGTTTTACTAGGAGCGCTGACAGAAGGCGCCATCTGCACAGGTATGATAATTTTATTACATAAGGCGCTGGAATATGAGAAACATCGTCATGAAAAAATTGAACAGGAAGAATTATTAGGGTGGCTTTTATTGGCAGCCGGTATTTTATATGGCATTTCAATACCGAATGAATGGGAACTTCTGATCAAGCAAGGGGCAGTTTTATTCTGTGTGCTTTATACGGCGTATCGCTTTGGAATTGCGGAGGGAACGCTGTTTGGAATTGTCCTTGGAGGAACCCTTTATTATTGTGGATATCCAATGGACTCCTCCTTTCAAGAAGTGGCATTTTATGCACTGTTTGGAATGGGAGCGGGACTTTTCCGAAAAATAGGGCGGCTCGGCAGCGCATTTGGCATGATCTTTGTGTTTGGTGTCTTTCTTTGGGAAACCAATGGTTGGAGTACAGGAGGGTGGCATGGTTGTCTGCTTGCAATAGTAGTCTTCCTTGCCATACCCACGTCCTTTATTCTTCGAGCGGAGTCACAGCAAAAGAGTGAGTCCATGGAGGAGATGATCTGGTTTCAAACGAAAAAACAATTGCGGGATTTTTCTGAGGCATTTCGAAAAATTCGGACAACCATTTTAAATGCGCCAGGGGAAATCAAAGAAGAAAAAGGACGAGAACGGGTGTTAGAGCATACTGTTCAAGAAGTGTGCGCAAGTTGTGAATATAATGGATATTGCTGGGAGCAGGAAGCAAGGCTTTCCTATGAAGAAGCCGGAGCTGTATTAGAAATGGTGGAGCAAAATGGCGCCATTGAGACATTATTTCACTATCCGTTTTTTAGCCATTGTTTAAAACAAGAATCCTTTTTAACAGAAATCCGCCATGGGTTTGAAATGAATAAGTTGGAAACCATTTATAACGAGAGAATTTTAGAGGGAAGAGAGGCGATGGCAGGACAATTCCTTCAAGTGTCCAATATGATCGATAACATCTTTGTAACGCCATATGAGCCTATTGCTATTTCAGAAAAAGTGCGCATGAAGATTATGGAAGAGCTTCGGAAAAATCATGTTCAAATGACAGAGTTATTGGCTTTTCAAGACAAAGATGGAAGAAAAGAGATCTATGTGACGGCTCGTTCGGAAAAAGGAAGAATGCTCACTGTAAGAGAGCTTTCAAGAAGTCTTTCAAAAGCCATGGGTTATCGATTAGGGAGCAAAAGAGGAAACGGAACAATCGTCGGGAAAACGCTGCAAAGCTATGGATTTTTAGAAGAAGCGAAGTTTTACTATTTACAAGGAACGGCGAAAGTCAGCCGAAGAAAAGAAGATATTTCCGGAGATAATTTTTCCATTTTGGAATATGAGGCAGGTAAACTTGGTGTTATGTTGGCAGATGGCATGGGAAGCGGTCAATATGCCAATGAAAAAAGTGAACTCCTTATCGAATTGATGGAGCAGTTGTTAGAAGCCGGATTTTCAAGAGATGCTTCGTTAAAACTGTTGAATTCTGTCCTAGTGACTCCGGTTTCTGATACCAATTTCTCGACGCTTGATCTCTGTATGGTGGACTTATATCAGGGAAAATGTGAGTTTTATAAAGTAGGAGCAGCCACATCTTTTATTAAACGAGGAGAGCGAGTGGAAATTATTGAGGGAGGGGCGATTCCGGTTGGAATTTTCCCAAATCTTGAATATTATTTTTATGAGTGGGAGCTTCAAGACGGGGATATGATTTTCCTATTGTCCGATGGCGTGATGGAAGCGGTGCCGGCGATGGATAAGGAGAAGTTTATTGCCGATGAAATATTAAAACTAAAGCTATTAAATCCACAGGAGGCGGCAATTCGGTTGATGGCACGGGTGCAGGAACTGGGTGGACAGAGAAATCGAGATGATATTACAATTTTAACAGTTGGCGTTTGGAAGAGAGATTGACTTGTTATTTTTAAGATTTTTTAGTACAATGAATGGGTAACTAATAAAAGGGAGTACAATAAGGAGAAAAGTAAAGTTATTTTTAGAATAAGAGGTACATATGTATCATAGAGTGAAAAAATTTTGCAAGCAACATCATATGTTTGCAAAAGGCGATAAAATTGTTGTTGGATTGTCAGGAGGCCCTGATTCTATCTGCCTTTTAGATATGCTTTGTCGCATGAGAGAAGAAGAGGAACTGACAATTACTGCCGTTCATATTCATCATGGAATTCGAGGGACAACAGCTGATCGAGATGAAGTCTTTTCCAAAGAATATTGTGAACAGCGAGGAGTTCCATATTATTGCTTTCATGAAGCGGTGGAAGAGAGAGCGAAGCAGGAAAAAATAAGCGTAGAGGAAGCGGGACGGCTTTGTCGTTATGAGAAGATGGAGGAAGTGAGAGTCAATACAGGAAGCGACGTTATTGCTGTTGGCCATCATAAAAACGATCAGGCGGAGACCATACTCTTTCATCTCGTAAGAGGGAGTGGACTTGAGGGGCTTTGTGGTATTTTGCCAAAGCGTGATATCATTATACGACCTTTGCTTTGCATGACGAGAGAAGAGATTTTATCGTATCTGTCGGACAATCATCTGCCCTATCAGATTGATGAGACGAATTTAGAGATGCTCTATACGAGAAATAAAATTCGAAATCAATGGATTCCAATGCTTGAAGCTGTGAACAAAGAGGCGGTATCTCATATCGATAAAACCGCTTCGCTGTTATCAGAAGCAGTCGACTTTATAAAAGAGGAGCGGGATAAAATCTATGGAAACTGTGTCACAGAACGAGAAGATCGGTTTGTGATAGAAAGGGAAGTGTTAGAAAAGCAACATTCCTATATCCAGTCCGAAGTTTTAAAAAAGGCGCTTACTTCTTTCATAGAGAAAAAAGTGGGGCAAGGGAAAACGGGAGGAAAAGATATTTTGTCGGTTCACATAGAACAACTAAAACAATTGTTCCATGGGGAGACTGGCAAGGAACTTCATTTGCCAAAAGGGATCCTTGCGAAAAATACATATGGAACAGTGGAATTGTGCATGAATGAGAACGACTTTGTGATAAAGCAGCCAAAAAATCTCTTTTGTTATAAGATTTTGGCAGAAGATTTGAATATTCATAAGCCCATAAAAGAATTCGAACTGATAGAGCTTGGACATAAAATAAAGTTTCAAATAAAAGAGCTTTCGGCTCCTTTGGAAAGCGAAGAAAAAATTGCTCAAATAATTTCAAAAGATACCTACAAAAAAATGTTTGATTATGATAAGATTAAAGGTGGGCTTCAACTGAGAACGAGAATGAGCAGTGATAAGATTATATGGAACAAAAAAGGACAAACAAAATCTTTAAAAAGATATTTTATTGATGAGAAAATTCCAAGAGAAGAGCGGGATCGGATCCCTGTTCTTGCAGATGAAGAAGGAATTTTATGGCTCATAGGTTATCGGATTGGAGAGCAATACAAAGTCGATACGGCGACAAGGCGTATTCTGCTAGTTGAATATGAAAGGAAAACAAAGGAGAACAAAGATGGATAAAATTCGTGTAATGATCTCAGAAGAGCAATTAGATGCAAAAATTCGTGAGATGGGAGAACTCATTAGCAAAGAATATGAAGGAAAAGAAGTACATTTAGTTTGTGTTTTAAAAGGAAGTGTATTCTTTACTTGTGAATTGGCAAAAAGATTGACTGTTCCTGTAACAATCGATTTTATGTGTGTATCTAGTTACGGAAATGAAAAGTCTTCTTCCGGTGTTGTAAAAATTACAAAGGATTTAGATGAAAACATTGAAGGAAAAGACGTTATTTTAGTCGAGGATATTATTGACTCAGGTAGAACATTAAGCTATTTATTGCCAACATTGATGCAGAGAAAACCAAATAGTCTTAAATTATGTACTCTGTTAGATAAACCGGATCGTAGAACTCATGACGTAACCGTTGATTATACAGGATTTGAAATTCCAGATGAATTCGTTGTAGGTTACGGTCTTGATTATGCACAACGTTATCGCAACCTTCCATATATTGGAGTGGTAGAAGAATAAAATAAATGAAATAAGGAGAGAGAAAGTGAATAAAACAAAGCGGAGCAACTTAGGCTTTTATTTGTTTATCATCATTATTATTGCAGTTACAATTTTCATCAGTGATATTTCAAAAAATCTCCGTTCCGGCTATGAATATTATGATTTTCAACGAGATGTTCAAGCGGGAAATGTAGCAGAGGTGATTATCAAACCGAATCAGTCCTCTCTCACAGGAGAAGTGGAAGTTGAATTGACAAATGGTGATAAAGAAAGTTTTTATTGGACAGATGTAGGAGAAGTTTCTGAATACGCCTATGATAATGGATTAGGTGATAAAGTAAAGACGCAAGATGAAGATCGTCCAAGCATTCTTTTTAGCATTTTGCCATATTTACTCGGATTTGGAGTTATTTTATTATTATTTAATATGATGGCAGCTCAATCCGGCGGCGGCAATAGTAAGATGATGAACTTTGGAAAAAGCCGTGCCAAAATGACAAATGGTGGACAGACAAATGTAACATTTCAAAATGTCGCAGGGCTTCAAGAAGAAAAGGAAGAGTTAAAAGAAGTCGTTGACTTTTTAAGAAGTCCGGGCAAGTATATGAATGTTGGAGCAAGAATTCCAAAAGGAGTCTTATTAGTAGGGCCGCCGGGAACAGGAAAAACACTTCTTGCAAAGGCGGTAGCAGGAGAGGCAGGAGTGCCGTTCTTTAGCATCTCCGGTTCAGACTTTGTAGAGATGTTCGTCGGTGTTGGAGCTTCCCGTGTTCGAGATTTATTCGAAGAGGGCAAGAGAAATGCGCCATGTATTATTTTTATTGATGAAATTGATGCCGTTGCAAGAAGAAGAGGCGCCGGTCTAGGCGGCGGTCACGATGAGAGAGAGCAGACATTGAACCAACTTCTCGTAGAAATGGACGGGTTTGGCGTCAATGAAGGAATCATCGTTATGGCGGCGACAAACCGTGTGGACATTTTAGATCCTGCGATTTTAAGACCAGGGCGTTTTGACCGTAAGGTAGCGGTTGGAAGACCAGACGTACGAGGAAGAGAAGAGATTTTAGAAGTACATACAAAAGGAAAACCATTAGGGGAAGATGTGAATCTCGAACAAATCGCTCGAACAACCGCAGGATTTGCAGGCGCAGATCTCGAAAACTTGATGAACGAAGCCGCAATCTACGCAGCTCGTGCGGATAGAAAATATATTAAACAAGAAGATGTGGACAAAGCATTTATTAAAGTCGGAATTGGAGCGGAGAAGAAAAGCCGCCTTGTGCCGGAGAAAGAGAAGAAGATCACTGCTTATCACGAAGCGGGACATGCGATTTTATTCCACCTTCTTCCAGATGTAGGACCTGTTTATACCGTATCGATTATTCCGACCGGCGTTGGAGCAGCGGGATATACAATGCCTCTTCCTGAAAACGACAATGTATTCAATACAAAAAATAAAATGCTTCAAGATATTAAAGTGAGCTTAGGTGGTAGAATTGCGGAAGAATTAATCTTTGGTGATGTGACAACAGGAGCTTCTCAAGATATTAAAGTTGCGACAAAAACAGCGAGAGCCATGGTCGTAGAATATGGTATGTCTGATAAGATTGGAATGATCAATTATTCCGATGGTGACAGCGATGAAGTATTTATTGGAAGAGAAATTGGACATCAGCGCTCTTATGGAGAAGCCGTTGCAACGGTAATCGATGAGGAAGTGCGTCATATTATTGATACTTGCTATGAAGATGCCAAGAAAATCTTAGTAGAGCATATGGAAATTCTTCATAAATGCGCAAATTTATTACTGGAAAAAGAAAGAATTGATCGAGAAGAATTTGAATCATTGTTTATAATAGATGGGAATGGAACTGATTCCACAGATTCTGTTGTAAAAAATATCTAATGAAAAAGTGGCATATATTCAATATATACAAAAATTGGTGGTAAAAATTGTTCAAGTTTATGCACACTTAATTTGAAAAGTTGCTATAATAAAGAATGTAACCCCCCCAATACATTATATAGTTTTTGCTACACCCCATAAGTAACAAAAATACCTTCTCCAAAAAGGACAGCGTTCGGAAGCTGTCCTTTTTTTTGCATATTTAAGATTATCCAATTATTGTAAAAAGGGGATTGAGAAACTTGAAAGACTATTATAAAATGATGTTGAGGTCAAAGAAACGGAAATCCTTTGAACAGTAGAATGGTATCGGGTTTTCTTTTGTTGTTCTTGATCTCATAAAATAATTTATAAGAAATTACATATATTAAAAAAGATAGAGCAAATAAAAATAATAAAATAGGAGTGTTACTCAAGATGGATATAGATTTTTCATTTAGCGAATTAAATCAAAGTCAAAAAGTACAGTTATATACGAGCAATATCAAACCGATGCTCAACGATTTAGCCCTTTTTTCTGACGGTTCCATCAATTATCGTATTCCACAAGAACCATCGGTTGATGAAGAAGTTCGAGTGAGAATCCGAACAGAGAGAGAAAATGTAGAGACAGTTACATTAATTTATAAAAATCAAGGGATAGAACAGACCGCAATCGCAAAAAAGGTACAACATGATCGACTCTTTGACTATTATGAAGCTGTTATTCCAAGAAGTTGTTATCAAACAGAATATTATTTCAAAGTAGAGGCAGGAATGGCTGTCTGTTATTATAATCGGCGCGGCGTTATGGACGAACCGATGGATTATTATAATTTTAGAATTTCTCCGGGATATAAAACCCCTGCATGGGCGAAAGGCGCCGTTATCTATCAGATCTATGTGGATCGCTTCTATAATGGGGATCCAACGAATGATGTGGAAGATCGAGAGTATTTTTATATTGGTGATTACAGTGTGAAAGTGAAAGATTGGAACAAATACCCAGCCAGTATGGGCGTGCGAGAATTTTATGGCGGAGATTTAAGAGGAGTTTTAGAGAAGCTCGATTATCTTCAGGAGTTAGGGGTAGAAGTTCTCTACTTAAATCCGATCTTTGTTTCTCCATCAAACCATAAATATGATATACAAGACTATGATTATATCGACCCTCACTATGGAATCATTATTCACGATGAGGGAGAATGTCTTCCGGGCTGGGAGAAAGATAATAGCAAAGCGACGAAATATATCTCTCGCGTGACGGATAAAGCGAATTTGGAGGCGAGCAATGCCTTTTTCGTACAGTTTGTGGAAGAAGTTCATAGAAGGGGCATGAAAATTATTTTAGATGGTGTCTTCAATCACTGCGGTTCCTTTAATAAATGGCTGGATCGAGAGCGCATTTATGAACGGCAAGAAGGCTATGAAAAAGGCGCCTATGTGGACGAACAAAGTCCGTATCGGGAATTTTTCCAGTTTTATAATGAGGAAGCATGGCCTTATAATTCCTCTTATGATGGGTGGTGGGGACATGATACACTGCCAAAATTAAACTATGAGGCATCGGATACGTTATATGAATACATTATGAGTATTGGGAAAAAATGGGTGTCCGCTCCTTATCATGTAGACGGGTGGCGGCTCGATGTAGCGGCAGATCTGGGGCATTCCGGAGAATTTAACCATAAGTTTTGGAAAGATTTTCGAACGGCGGTAAAAGAAGCCAATCCAAATGCCATTATATTGGCGGAACACTATGGAGATGCGGCGTCTTGGCTGCAAGGCGATCAGTGGGATACCGTTATGAACTACGACGCCTTTATGGAACCGATTTCATGGTTTTTAACGGGAGTGGAAAAGCATAGCGATGAATATCGTGATGATTTAAAAAATAATTATGACTCTTTTCAAGGAGCTATGACCCATCATATGTCCCGTTTTCATACACAGGGCTTAGAAGTCGCTATGAACGAGTTATCCAATCACGATCATTCGAGATTTTTAACAAGAACCAATGGAAGAGTTGGGCGTGTTCAGTCTGTTGGTCCAGAAGCTGCCAATGAAGGGATTCACAAAGGAATTTTCAGAGAAGCAGTTGTGATGCAGATGACATGGGTTGGAGCGCCGACGATTTATTATGGCGATGAGGCTGGTGTATGCGGTTGGACCGATCCTGATAACAGAAGAACTTATCCTTGGGGAGAAGAAGAGCATGAGCTTATTCAGTTTCATAAAGAGATGATACAGCTCCATAAGTCTTCTCCTGCTTTTAAACGAGGTTCTTTGAAGCTGTTATATGGAGAATGTGGCATTATTATTTATAGCCGTTTTATAGAAGAAGAAAAATATATTATTATGATTAATAACCTCTTTGAAGAAAAAGAAGTAAAAATTCCTGTTTGGCAAATCGGGGTAATGGAGGAATATAAGCTAGAGCGCAGAATTCTCACGACGGAAGAAGGGTATTTTATGGAACCGATGACGTATGAAGTCTGTTCCGGACAGATTGCCATAACAATGCCGGCAATCAGTGCGATGGTTTTACAAGCGGTGGTAAAAAATACTGAAAAAAGCTGAAAAAAAGAAAATTTTCAAAAATTAAAAAAAGTTCTTGCAATCTGCTAGAGAGTTTAGTATAATAAGAAACTGTCAGATAGGAAATGGATGGATTCCCGAGCGGCCAAAGGGGGCAGACTGTAAATCTGTTGTCGACGACTTCGAAGGTTCGAATCCTTCTCCATCCATTATGCCGGCGTGGCGGAACTGGCAGACGCACAGGACTTAAAATCCTGCGGGACTAATCTCCCGTACCGGTTCGATTCCGGTCGCCGGCATTTTACGAAAGAAAAAAGAGGCTTAAACATTTTGTTTAAGTCTCTTTTTGCGTTATAGAGTTTACGTTCTACTGTGATTTTAAATAATCGGGCGGAAATCCCATTCGCTTTAGCCTATGGGATGGATAGCC
>Cebus_capucinus_imitator_PRJNA485217_SSR105__coassemble_285_pt1 | contig 27738 bp, 28 predicted proteins | sample Cebus_capucinus_imitator_PRJNA485217_SSR105__metabat2_low_PE_004 | metagenome-assembled genome bin Cebus_capucinus_imitator_PRJNA485217_SSR105
GCATATTAAAAATGGGAAATTTATAATAGAAAAAAAGATGATTAGGAATAAGATAGGGAAAAACAGTGATAAAAATAGAAGAATTATTAAATCAAAATGCTAGCTTTTTTACAGAGAGCGATCGACAGATTGCAAAAGTTGTAATGGCAAAAAAAGAGCAGTTAAGTGAAATGACAGCGGAACAGGCGGCGAAGGAATGTTTAATCTCTCGGGCAACGTTACTCCGATTTTGTAGAAAACTTGGTCTTCATTCTTTTTCTGATTTAAAAATTCTTTTATCAGAAAAGAAATGGAATCCAAAAGAATTGCAAATGGAAGGCATTAAAGAAGTCTATCATAGAATGATCGATGATTTACAAAAGAATTCCTATGAACGGATTTGCAGAAAAATCAAAGAGGGGTCTGTTATTTATATTTATGGAACGGGAAATGAACAAAAGACACTAGCAGATGAGTTAAAACGTATTTTCCTATCCGTAGGAAAATGTGTGATCACTTTATTTGATTATGGTGAAGTTCAGTTTATGAAGGAACAGTTTACGAAAGAAGATTTGTTTCTTGTGATTTCTTTATCGGGGGAAGGGGAAGGAGGAATTCGAGTATTAGAGCTTGTGACAACGACACAGATACAAACCGTATCTATTACGAGATTGGCAAACAATACGATGGCTCGCTATTGTGAAGAAAATTTATATGTGATGACAAAGCAACTAGAAGATTCCAAAGCCATGTCTTATGAATTAGTGGCAGGATTTTATGTATTATTGGATATTTTATTTTTAAATTATTTACGGTTTTGTGAGGAGTTTTATGAAATTAGAAGAGAAGATGAATGAGCGGTATGCGACGTTTTCAGAGCATGAGCAATATGTTTGTAAGTGTATATTAAAACATAAAAAGGAATGTGCGACTACTTCTATTGAAGAATTTGCAAAACATTATGGCATATCCAAAAGCACATTATCGCGCTTTGCTCAAAAAATAGGCTGTTCAGGTTATAGTGAACTAAAGGCGTTGATTCGTATGGAAGATCAAAAGGTGGAAAAAAACAATGACTTTTTGGGCAATGTGATGAAAGAGTATCATAAAATGGTCGATGAAGTCATTGAACGAGATTGTACAAAGCTATTTGAAAAAATAAAAAGGGCAAAGAGAATTTTGATTTATGGTAGCGGATATACACAAGCACGGGTAGCAAGTGAATGGAAACGTATTTTCCTGCCGACTAAGAAGATTATCTATGATGTGCATGGGCATGATATGGCATTGCCATTGGCAAAAATGGCGACAGAAGAGGATTTGGTTGTCATTGTTTCCTTAACAGGAGAGTCCGATGGTGTCATTGCATTGGCGAAGGAACTACGCTTACAACAAATACCTACGTTATCAATTACAAGAATGAAAACGAATACGTTAGCAGGGCTTTGTACAGAAAATCTTTATATTCATTCCGTTCTTTTGCCAGAGCATTATGGAGTGGAATATGAACTTACAACGCCATATTTTATTTTAATTGAATTGTTATATTTAAAATATAAACAGTATGTATTACAAAGCACTTTAAAATAATCGGAAAGTGGAGAAGAAGTATGGAATTCTGATATTATTTTCTTACTAGAAAGGATCGCTAAGAAGAACGTAAAATCTTAGTGATCCTTTTTTATGTGAACATTTTTTCAAAATACGGGAAAAAGAACAGAGTGTGTCCGATGTTTTTTAAAAGAGTGAAACCATTGCGAAAGAAAAATGAACGTGATACTATGTGGATAACAACGAGATAACAAGGAAAATTTAAAGCAGATAAGAACGAAAAAGGCGGTGAAAAAGTGAAAAGATTAATCGCTTTGGATATTGATGGAACTCTTCGAGATGAACAATATGGAATTCCAGAGTCAGCGAAGAAAGCGATTTCCATTTGTAGAGAAAAGGGTCATATTGTATGTCTATGCACAGGGCGTAGCATTGGAATGATTCAAGAAGATGTAAAGGCACTTGGAATTGATACCATTATTGCGGGGGGCGGAAATTATATCGTTCATAAAGAAGCGGTTATAAAAAAAGAAGCGTTTTGTGAAGCTAAAATGAAGCAATTAAAGAAGTATTGGGAGCGATGGAGAGAAGAACTTCCATTTGCTATTACATTAGAAAGTGATGATGTGATTTATATGAATCAAGCAGCTGTTCTTGTTTTAAAAGAAATGAACCAAGAAAAAAAAGAACATCTGTCAAGGGAACAAGTGCAATATATCAATCAAAATGAAGTCATTCGCTATGAAGAAAACTGGAACCAATGGAAAGAGGCACCAATTCATAAAATCTGTTTATGGAGTGATAAGAAATTTTTTGAAGAGATGAGAGAACTATTAGGGGAAGAGATGATATTGGCACAAGAAGGACGGTGGAAAGAGCAGTTTTACTATGAAATGGTGAAGAAAGGCTGTGATAAGGGAGATGCAATTTTAGCTCTTTGTGAGTATTTAAAAATATCGCTGGAACAGACAATTGCCTTCGGTGATGGAAATAATGATAGTTCCATGTTGACAGCCTGTCAGATAGGAATTGCCATGGAGAACGGTTCAGAAGAATTGAAAAAGATTGCAGATGGAATTTGTGAAGAAGCAATGAAAGATGGAATTTATAAAGAGTTGGAAAGGAGAAAAATTATAGAATGAAAAAGCAATGGTGGCAAAGAGAAGTTGTTTATCAAATTTATCCAAAGAGTTTTTACGATAGCAACGGTGATGGAATTGGAGACATCAATGGTATTTTAGAAAAACTTCCATATTTAAAGGAATTAGGGGTGACGATGCTTTGGATCTGTCCAATTTATCAATCTCCGATGGACGACAATGGGTATGATATTTCTGATTATTTGAATCTAGCGCCAGAATTTGGAACAATGGAACAGCTAAAAAATTTAATCGATACCGCAAAAGAAATGGGAATTAAGATTATTATGGATTTGGTTATCAACCATACTTCTGACGAACATAAATGGTTTCAAGAGGCATTAAAAGATAAGAATAGTCCTTACCATGATTTTTACATTTTTAAGGAAGGAACGAAGGAGCCAAACAATTGGCGTTCGGTATTTGGAACAAGTGTGTGGGAAAAAGTTCCGGATCGAGAAGAATATTTCTTCCATGCTTTTGGAAAAAAACAGCCAGACTTAAATTGGGAGAATGAAAAAGTAAGAGAAGCTCTTTATGATATGGTAAATACATGGCTTGACTTTGGAATTGCAGGGTTCCGTGTCGATGCGATTACCTTTATAAAAAAAGATCAGACTTATAAAAATTTAGAACCAGATGGAGTAGATGGTCTTGCAAAATGTACGAAGGCTAGCAGAAATCAGTCGGGAATTGAAGTGTTCTTACAAGAATTAAAAGAAAAGACATTTGATAAGTACCAATGCGTGACAGTTGCAGAGGCGCCGGGGGTTCAATATGATGAACTGGATCAATTTATTGGAGAAAATGGGTTTTTCTCTATGATTTTTGATTTTCGCCATGCCGATCTCGATGTAGCAAGCGGAAGTGAATGGTTTAAACGAGTGCCATGGACAGTGAAAGATTTAAATAAAAGAATTATGACGAGTCAGATGGCAATTCAAAAAGTTGGTTGGTCAGCAAATTTTATTGAAAATCATGATCAGCCAAGAGCCACAAGCAAATATTTGTTAGCGGAAGAGCGAAATGAAGAAGCCGTGAAAATGATGGGCGCTATGTACTTTTTCTTAAAAGGAACGCCGTTTATTTATCAAGGACAAGAGCTTGGAATGGTGAATTTTGAAAGAGAATCCATTGATGATTTTAACGATATTTCAAGCATTGATCAATATTATCGAAGTATGAAAGAAGGTTGTACAAAAGAAGAAGCGCTTTACTATATTAATTTAAGAAGTCGTGATAATTCAAGAACACCATTTCCATGGAATGATGAAAAAAATGGTGGATTTACAACGGGAACACCATGGTTAAAAATGACAGAAACTTACAAAGAAATCAATGCAAAAGAACAGATGGGGCGAGAAGATAGCATATTCCATTTTTATAAAAATATGATCGATTTTAGACAGCATAGTGAATATTCCGATTGCCTTATTTATGGAGAGATTACGCCAATTGCTACAAATGAAGACGTCATTGGATATGAACGAACCTATGAAGGCAAAAAGATCAAATGCTACTATAATTTCTCAAAAGAAAGCAAAAAAGAAACGTTGGAAGAGGAAGCAAAAGCGGTTATTTTCCATACAGGAGATCAAATAGAACTTTCTAAGACAGGCATTCTATTAAAACCATATCAAGCAGTTTTAGTTTGCATGGAATAAGAAAAGTTTTTTGATGATAAAAAGCAAAATAGGAGGAAGTTATGGATAACAAATATAAAAAAATAGCAGAAGATGTTATTGACGTTGTGGGAGCAGATAACATTGTATCAGTGACACATTGTGCCACAAGACTTCGAATCATTGTAAAAGATCGAGAAGCAATCGACGATAAAAAAGTGGAGAAAATCGATGAAGTAAAAGGTGTTTTCTTCAATGCAGGACAATATCAGGTTATTCTTGGAACAGGAATTGTGAATAAAGTCTATGGGGAAATTAAGCAATTAGGATTAAAGACACTTTCTAAGAAAGAACAAGAAGAATTAGTGAAGAGTCAGGAAAAAGGAATGAAAAAATTAATGCGAATTCTCGGAGATATTTTTGTTCCAATTATTCCGGTTATTGCTGCGACAGGGCTTTTTCTTGGATTAAAAGGTTGTATTTTCAATGATAATGTATTGGCTTTGTTTGGAATGTCAACAGCCAATATTCCAGATTATATTCAAACTTTAGTAACTGTATTAACTGATACCGCCTTTGCATTTTTACCGGCGATTATTACTTGGTCAGCGTTTCGAGTATTTGGAGGAACTCCGGTTATTGGGTTAGTCATTGGGCTAATGCTATTGTCGCCAGCCTTACCGAATGCTTATTCTGTCGCCGATCCAAAAGCAGGGGTTGATGCCATTATGGCATTTGGATTTATTCCGTTGGTCGGTTGTCAGGGAAGCGTTTTAACTGCCATTGTAACGGGTTGGTTTGGGTCTAACCTTGAGAAAAAATTGAGAAAAATAATGCCAAACGTGCTTGATTTAATATTTACACCATTTATTGTAATGCTCGTGACGATGCTCGTTATTTTATTAGGTGTTGGACCAATTATGCATACAATTGAGCTTCAAATGGTAAATATTATTGAACAGTTAATTCAACTTCCATTTGGAATTGGTGGATTTTTAATTGGATTCACATATCCATTAGCAGTCATCACAGGATTACATCATACATATGTTATGATTGAAACCTCTTTGCTCGCAAATACAGGGTTTAATCCGCTGATCACTCTTTGCGCTATGTATGGATTTGCAAACGTTGGAACTTGCCTAGCATTTATGGTAAAAGCAAAAAAACAAAATGTAAGACAGACAGCGTTTGGTGCCATGTTATCCCAGCTTTTTGGAATTAGTGAACCAGTCTTATTCGGTATTCAGCTTCGATTTAATTTAAGACCATTGTTTATGATGTTATTGACATCTGGAACAGGAGCAGCATTACTATCCATTTTCGCCATTCAGTCCAATTCTTATGGACTAGCAGTATTGCCATCTTACTTGATGTACATTTATGAAGGAAGACAGCTGTTATTTTATTTCTTAATCTCTGTTTTCTGTGTGGCGATGAGTTTTATTCTCACTTGTTTTTTTGCGATTCCAGCAGAAGTGTTAGTAGAGGAAGAAACAGATGAGGAAACAACAGAATTTTTAGAACAGCAAACAATTCAAGAACAGGTACAAGAAACGAAAATGGTTGCTCCAATTGAAGGGACTGTCATTCCAATTACAGAAGTAGCTGATGAAACGTTTGCGAGCAAGATGTTAGGAGATGGATTTGCAATTCAGCCAACAAAAGGGACCGTTGTAGCGCCATTTTCAGGGATAGTTTCTGCTGTTTATCCAACAGGACACGCTATTGGAATGAAAAGAGAAGATGGAACAGAAGTTTTATTGCATATAGGAATTGATACTGTCACTTTAAATGGAGCTGGATTTATTGTTAAAGTGAAACAAGGTCAAAACGTAAAACAAGGAGAAGTTCTTGTAGAAGTGAATTTAGATTCTTTAAAACAAGCGGGAAAAGATGCTGTAACGATGGTTATATTTACAGCCGGAGAAGCAATGCTTCCAAAGAGATATGGTCAAACTGTGAATGCGGCAGAAGAAATTTTATAGAATAGAGATAGGGATCCATCTATACTGGCAAGTAGATTGATTTATACGAAAAAGGTCATCATAGAGATATGGTGATCTTTTTCTTTTAGGATTGTGTATCCAACTGTCTCCGACATTAGAACACATAAAAAAATCGAAAAACCAGTATACATAAGGCTTTCGATTTGATATAATAAGCACGAGACGGGATTCGAACCCGCGACCCTCGCCTTGGCAAGGCGATACTCCACCACTGAGCCACTCGTGCAAAAAGCGGGTGATGGGAATCGAACCCACGTATCTAGCTTGGAAGGCTAGTGTTCTACCATTGAACTACACCCGCATATGAAATTGTTTGTTTCAAGTACGTTGTATATACTATCATTAGAAAAGAAATTTGTCAATAGATTTTTTAAAAAATATATAATTTATATAATATGAAAAATTAAAAAAGAAAAGACGAGTGCAAAAATAAGGTCTATAAGAGTTCGTTTAGAGAAAACCTGACTTTGTACTCGTCTTTTTCGTGTTTACAATGTTTGATATGCCAAAAGATGGGTGATCTGTTTCTTTAAGGTGGCAAAATCCCAAGATTCTTCGCTTTTTTTCGGGCTATTTGGATCGTGAATTTTAAAGTTCCCATTTTCGTCTAAAGCGTAGATTACAATATAATGAACATCACTGTTTGTGAAATCACCTTTTTTTACTTGAGCGATCACAGGCTCATTTGCTTCTAAAGCAGAAGTGAGAGCGGCTTTTGTAATATTAATTTCAGTGCCTTGTACATCAAAATATTCGGCTCCCTCTGTCATAAAAGATAGAGCTTCTTGTTTTTCAGAGTCCAAATATCCATTTTCTTCGAGGTACTGGGCGATAGATAGTGGATTTGCATTGAGATCTCCGCTTAACCCAACGGATACCATGGAAAGGCAAGTTGGAGCGCTTCCTGTGATTGCCATATAGTTTTTGTTAAATGTTTCGTATCCCCAACGCTTATCCCATTGGCATAAATAAGGAATTTCTCCTTCTGTATAATCGCTCTTTAAGCTGATCTTAAAATGGTTTTTTCCATATTTTGAATAATCCGCCACGAATTGTTCAGCTTCCGGATTTTCTTTTAGAAGAGTGACCAACTCTTCCGAATATTGATTCTGATGTTTTAATACTTGCTTTTCAGAAGGAGTTGCATCATGGAATCGAATCACATTAATAATGCCACTTCCCAGTGCTATGACGAGCATTAAGCAAGCAACGAGAAAGATACATTGTCGAACACGCCAGAAAAAACGCCTTCTCCTTCTGCGTCGCAATCGTTCTTTTTTTGTCATGATTTGTCACCTCATTTGTTCATAATTAATCGTATAAAACTCTCTCTCTTATATTAGTATAGGACTTTTTTTGTAAATTGTCTTCAAAAATTTAACACAATCTTATTGTTAAAAATTTGTTTTTTTTTGTTGAAACTGTTAAAATATTATTTGAAATTCTTCCATTCCTAGAACTATATGCCCGTAATCTGTAAACGCATTCGTAATTCGTTTCTCTTTATTGGGAAAGATAGCTGTTTTTTTCCTATGTGATCGATTGAATATAGGATTATAGTATAGTAGGAATTCGGATAGAATAAGGGGAGAAAGAAAAAGTTTAACTCTATGGATTTGATCTTCGAATGCTCAACAGAAAAGAAGAAAGGGCAAGTGATAGAATGATAAAACAAATTTTTTATAACGGAACCATCGTGACGATGGAGAGAGAAGGGGAAGAAGTAGAAGCCGTTTATGTAGAAGATGGAATAATGAAAGAAGTTGGAGAGTGGAAGAAAATAAAAGAGAGAAAACAAGATGTGGAATATGTGGATTTGAACGGGCAGATGATGTTGCCTGCCTTTCTTGATGCCCATAGCCATATTACACAATTTGCAGGTATTTTGTGATTTGCACAGTTAAGCACAGCAAGCAGTTTTGACGAGCTTATCTCCATTATGAAACAAAAGCAGGAAGAGGAAAAAGAACAACAAACAGAAAACTGGCTTATAGGATTTGGATATGATCACAATCTCTTTCAGGAAGGAAAACACCCAAGTAAACAAATATTAGATCAGATTTCAACGGAGCGCCCAGTGATGGTTGTGCATACCTCTGGGCATATGGGTGTTTTAAATTCGAAAGCATTAGAGCTTGCCCATATCGACGAAGAGACGAAGGATCCAACGGGAGGAAAGATTGGAAGAATGGAAGGAAGTATGGAGCCAAGCGGATATTTGGAAGAAGCTGCTTTTATGGCGGTGGTAGCTTATATGGCAGAAGGAGAACTTGATATTGTTACTTTATTTCAAAAAGCTCAACAGATCTATTTCCGACATGGAATTACAACCGCACAAGATGGATTTACTCAAAGAAACGATCTGGAATTATTAAAACAGTTTAATGAAAATGGGGTATTGAAGATCGATGTCGTCGCAGTATTTTGAAGAGAAGGAAAAGGGAAGTATCACTGTCGGAAAGAGAGCGGACTTTGTTGTACTTGATCAGAATCCATGGAAGGTGGATAAGGAGAAAATAAGAGAGATTCAAGTGCTAAAAACTTATAAAGATGGCGAATTAGTATACGAGGCTTAACGAGCAATTCCTTTTCAATGCTTTTAGAGGGCAAGTAGACGAACTCCTTTCATAAAAGAGCTTTTGTTGGAGTTTCGTCTATTTGACTTCATATGATCAATTAAAAGAGCAAAGGAAGCTGTTCTGCAAGAAAGACAGCCAGAACCGCACCGCAGGCAACTGGAAGAAGTCCGAGTTTTTTGCAGGCTAAAAGGAGTGCCGCAAATAGTCCGATTAAGGCAGAATATAAATGTCCAGTGCTTGTAAAAACAGCAGGAAAAATCATGGCAGCTAACATTCCATAAGGCATATAAGATAAAAATGATTTAATAAAAACATTTTTGATTTTCTTTTGAAATAAAAGGAATGGAAGCACCCTTGGTAAGTAAGTGACAATTGCAAGAACTGCCATAGATGTAAGAATATAAGTAAGATCCATGTCTACAATACCTCCTTATGAAAAGGCTCGTCTTTTTGCTCGTCTAAAATCTCTTCGTTTGCATCGGAATCTTTAATCGGAGCAAAATAGGCGCCAAGAGCTGATGTGACAACTCCACAAATAATTAAAATCCAACCGTTTCCAAGATCTTTTATGACGGGAATGACTTTCGCAAAACAGCTGATGGCGGTAGCCCCTAACACGATAAATAAAATGGCTCGATTATCCATAGCAGAAGGAATAATAATAGCGAGAAACATTCCATAGATGGCGATTCCAAATGCGGCGATCAGAGAATCAGGAAGAAAATCAGTGACAATTGTGCCAAATGCTGTGCCGGAAGTCCAACCGAAATAAGAGATAAAAATAATACCGATCATATAAGGAAAGGTAAGGGGATCCGGCTGCTGCATGGCTACGGCATAATTTTCATCTGTGATGCCAAAGGCGATTAACAATTTCTTTTTCATAGAGAACTTCAATGGGAGTTTTTGAAGCAAAGAAAGAGACATTAAGAAATACCGAATATTGATTAAAAAAATGGTGACGGTAATTTCAACAATCGTTGCCCCCTGAGCGATTAAGTCAATTCCCATAAATTGCCCAGTTCCGGTGAAACTAAGCATAGAAATGAAAATTGGGCACCAAGCGGAAAAACCGTATTTTGCACCTAGCATACCAAACGTCATCGCTACTGGAAAGTATCCAAGCGCAATGGGAAGACCATCTTTCATTCCGTTCTGAAAAGATAATGGTTGTTTCATAGTAAGATACAGCTCCTTTGTAAAAATAATAGTTCTATTCTGCAATAATTGAGAGAATAGAGATTAAAAACATAAAAAATCATATAATTTTGCATAATATAATAAATAAAATTGCATTTTTAATCATAGCACAGATAAAGATAGGTAGCAAGAGCGAAAAATTCCTTGCGGTAAAAGAAACGCTTTAGTATACTTATATTAGAAACTAGGAAGAAATATATAGGGAAGATAGAAAAGAGGATAGCCGATGATATTAATACAAAATGCAAGAATTTTAGATCCAAAAACAAAAACAGATAAAATTGCAGATTTGCTTGTCCGTGAAGGGAAGATTGCAGAAATTGGAATTATTCCAGTTGAAGACGGAATGGAAGTGATCGATGCTAAAGGGCTGATTTTGGCGCCGGGGCTTATCGATATCCATGTGCATTTTCGCGATCCGGGACAGACTCATAAAGAAGATCTCGTGACAGGAAGTCAAGCTGCAGCAGCAGGCGGATTTACAACGGTTGTATGTATGGCAAATACGATGCCAAAGGTGGATAATGTAGAGACGTTAACGGATATTATCACTCGTGCAAAAGAACTTCCAATTCATGTGTTGCAGTCCAGCGCCGTGACGAAAGGATTTAATGGAAGAGATCTTGTAGATATGGAAGCGATGAAGGCGGCAGGAGCAGTTGGATTTACCGACGACGGAATTCCTCTTATGAATGCAGGCGTTTTGAAAAAAGCTATGGAAGAGGCAAAGCGTCTCAATATGCCAATTAGCCTTCATGAGGAAGATCCAAACCTCGTTGTAAAGGCAGGGATTAATCAAGGAAATGTATCAAAAGAGTTAGGATTTGGTGGAGCGCCAGTGGTGGCAGAAGATGCTATGGTGGCGAGAGACTGTATGATTGCGTTATCAACAGGAGCAAGTGTTGATATTCAGCATATTAGTTCTAAAAATGCGGTGGAAATGGTTCGTCAGGCAAAGGCGATGGGAGCAAACGTAGTGGCGGAAGCCTCTCCTCATCATTTTACATTGACAGAAGAGGCGGTGCTTCAATATGGAGTGATGTGCAAAATGAATCCTCCAGTTCGTACAGAAGATGATCGCCAAGCTATTATTCGCGGACTACAAGACGGAACCATTGAAATTATCGCAACAGACCATGCCCCACATACGACAGAGGAAAAAGAAGCGGGCATTGAAAAAGCGCCAAGCGGAATTATCGGATTAGAGACAGCCCTTTCTCTAGGAATTACAAGCCTTGTAAAAGAAGGACATTTGACAATGATGGAACTTCTTGAGAAGATGACTATAAATCCAGCTCATTTATATCATTTAGACAGTGACTCTATTGCTGTTGGACAAGCTGCGGATCTTGTATTATTTGATGAAAATGAAACGTATATCGTTCCGGATACATTCGCTTCCAAGTCATCAAATACCCCATTTATCGGTTGGGAATTGACAGGAAAAGTAAAATATACGATCTGCAATGGCAAAATCGTATACTCCGATCGATAAGTCAGTGGATTCGGCGGTTTTTAGCTATACAACTCTTGGAAACTATGATAGAATGTACACGGATATTATGAGCAAATGAGGAGCTTTTCATTTGCTAATGAGATATTAGGAGGGATTTGTATCGATGATCAATGAATTAGTGAGTAAAATAAAAAAATTAGAAGCGCCAATCGTTGTTGGGCTTGATCCAATGCTTTCTTATGTGCCAGATCATGTGAAAGAAAAAGCATTTAAAGAATATGGTGAGACATTAAAGGGAGCGGGAGAAGCGATTTATGCATACAACACTGCGCTGATTGATGCGATCCATGATTTAGTTCCAGCGGTAAAACCTCAGATCGCCATGTACGAGCAGTTCGGAATTGAAGGAATGATTGCATTCCAAAAAACTTGTGCCTATGCAAAGAGCAAAGGGCTTGTTGTCATTGGCGATATTAAACGTGGGGATATTGGTTCCACTTCAGAAGCCTATGCCATCGGTCATGTTGGAAAGGCAAAAGTTGGAAATCATGAATTCCAAAGTTTTGAAGAAGACTTTATTACATTAAATCCATATATGGGAGCAGACAGTATCCTTCCATTTGTAAAAGTTTGTAAAGAGGAGAAAAAAGGTGTATTTATTTTAACAAAGACATCAAATCCAAGCAGCGGCGATTTCCAAGACCGTCTGATCGATGGAAGACCTCTTTATGAATGGGTTGGTGAAAAGGTAAATGAATGGGGCGCTGATTTCATGGGTGATGAGTACAGCTATGTTGGTGCAGTTGTCGGCGCAACTTATCCAGCCATGGCGGAGACTCTTCGTAAAATTATGCCAAAAGCGTATATTTTAGTGCCAGGATATGGCGCACAAGGCGGTGCAGGAAAAGACCTTGCTCCATTCTTTAATGAAGATGGATTAGGAGCGATTGTCAATTCTTCAAGAGGAATTATCGCTGCGTATAAACAGGAAAAATATGCACAGTTTGGTGCAGAAAAATTTGCAGAAGCCGCAAGAGCCGCAGTTCTTGATATGAAAGAGGATTTAAAACAGGCTTGGATAAAATAATAAAAAGAATAGAAAGAATATTATTTTGGAAAGGATTCAATCATGCTGAAAACAAAAGTGAAAGCAGTTGTCGCATCTCAAGAGCAGATAGCAAGTGATGTGTGTAGTCTTATTATTCAGTCACAAGGAATGGCTAAGGAAGCAAAAGCCGGTCAATTTGTCTCCCTTTATAGCAATGACGGAAGCCGTCTTTTACCAAGACCAATTAGTATTTGTGAAGTGGATAAAGAGGCGGATACACTTCGCCTTGTATACCGAGTAGTTGGAGCCGGAACCGATGAATTTTCTCAGTTAAAAGCTGGGGATACGGTTGATGTAATTGGAACATTGGGAAATGGTTTTCCATTGCTTGATAAAAAAGCATTTTTAATTGGTGGAGGAATTGGGATTCCGCCGATGCTTCAGCTTGCAAAAGAACTAAACTGTGAAAAGCAGATCGTCGTTGGCTATCGTGATGAACTATTTCTTGTGGAAGATTTAGAACAATACGGAACGGTTTATATTGCCAGTGAAGACGGAAAACATGGAACGAAGGGAAATGTAATTGACGCCATCAAAGCAAACGGTCTTGATGCCGAAGTTATCTATGCTTGTGGTCCTATGCCGATGTTAAAAGCGTTAAAGCAATATGCAGAGGAACATAATATCGAGTGCTATGTTTCTTTAGAAGAGAGAATGGCTTGTGGAATTGGAGCTTGCCTTGCTTGTGTATGTCAATCAACAGAAGTGGATCATCATACATTTGTAAAGAATAAGAGAATCTGTAAAGATGGCCCAGTATTTCGTGCAGAGGAGGTAGAGTTTCAATGAATATGAAAGTAAATCTTGCAGGAGTGGAATGGAATAATCCGGTGACAACTGCTTCTGGAACGTTTGGCTCTGGTGCGGAGTATGGAGATTTTGTGGATTTAAATCAAATCGGAGCGGTGACAACAAAAGGGGTTGCCAATATTCCATGGGCAGGAAATCCAACACCAAGAATTGCAGAAACATACGGCGGTATGCTCAATGCAGTCGGTTTACAAAACCCAGGGTTAGATGTTTTTATTCAGAGAGATATTCCTTTTTTACAAAATTATGACTGCAAAATTATTGTCAATGTATGTGGTAAAACGACAGAAGACTATGTAGATGTCGTAGAAAAATTACGAGATCAACCTGTGGATATGTTAGAGATCAATGTTTCTTGTCCGAATGTCAAAGAAGGTGGAATCGCCTTTGGTCAAGATCCAAAAGCATTATATGAAATTACACAGGCGGTAAAAAAAGTCGCAAAACAGCCGGTGATTATGAAGTTAAGTCCAAATGTGACCGATATTGCGGAAATGGCAAGAGCAGCGGAAGCAGGAGGAGCTGACGTATTATCTTTAATTAACACATTGACTGGAATGAAAATCGATATCCATAAGAGAAAATTTGTCTTAGCCAATAAAACAGGTGGATTATCAGGTCCAGCCATTAAACCGGTGGCAGTCCGCATGGTATATCAAGTAGCTCAGGCGGTAAACATTCCAATTATTGGAATGGGTGGAATTATGACAGCAGAAGATGCCATTGAATTTTTATTGGCAGGTGCCACAGCGGTGTCCGTTGGAACGGCGAATTTCCATAATCCAACCGCAACACTCGATGTGATTCATGGAATCGAATCCTATATGAAACAATATGGAATCGAAGATATTAAGGAATTAATCGGCGCAGTTCATGAATAGAAGCCATGTCTTCTTATGGCGCTGAATAAGAAAAAAGAAAGCAGAAAAGGGAAAGGAGAGCTGCCTTTTTTAGGCGGTAAAAAGAAATGGAACAGTATAAAAAAGACTTTATTGAGTTTATGATTGATTGCAATGTATTAAAATTTGGAGATTTTGTGACAAAAAGTGGAAGAAAGACACCATTTTTCGTAAACACAGGATTTTATCGCACCGGTTCTCAATTAAAGAAATTAGGCGAATATTATGCAAGAGCGATCAATGACAAATTTGGTCTTGAATTTGATGTATTATTTGGACCAGCGTATAAAGGAATTCCTTTAAGCGTTGCAACATCTATGGCGATTTCAGAAGAATACGATAAAGATATTCGTTACTGTGCAAACAGAAAAGAGATCAAAGACCATGGAGATACAGGAATTCTCCTTGGAAGCCCAATTGAAGATGGAGACCGTGTTATCATTATTGAAGATGTGACAACAGCGGGAACTTCCATTCAAGAAACACTTCCAATTGTAAAAGCACAAGGAGACGTCGATGTATTAGGTCTTGTTGTATCTGTCGATCGTATGGAACGTGGACAAGGAGAAAAAAGCGCTTTAGTGGAGATTCAGGAAAAATATGGTCTTGAAACAACTGCTATTGTAACGATGGCAGAAGTTGTTGAACATTTACACAATAAGCCATATAAAGGAAAAGTGGTAATCGATGATACATTAAAGGCAGCAATTGATGCGTATTATGAACAATATGGTGCCAAATAAGGAGGCTCGTTATTTTGAGTGAAAAAATTTATAAAACCATGAAAAACGTTGGTGCATGGAATATAGCGATTGGGATTGTTTGTATCGTTGTTGGATTACTCGCAGGGATTTTGACAATTGTAAATGGAGCGAGATTGATCAAAGATAAATCTGGCATTATGTTTTAAGAATTATATAAGTTCTTAATGAATAAGATAAGGACTGTTGCAGAAAACTATTTTTGTAGCAGTCTTATCTTGTTTCTTATCCTTCTTTTTCTCGCGGATAAGGGCATACAATAAGTACATAATGGAATAAAGAGAATGAGGTTATATTTTGATAGAAGAACAAAGAAGAAAACTCCGTCTGTGTGGACAGATTGGATTTTATATATATATGATTTTAATTTTTTATTTCGTATTGTTTAGCGAACGATATGGAAGATTTGCTCATGAAGATTACCGTTATAATTTGGAATTATTCAAGGAAATAAAACGATTTATTATATATAGACATTACTTTACATGGGAAGAGATTGCGACGAATTTATTTGGAAATGTGTTTGCCTTTTCTCCGTTTGGAGCGTTATTGCCGTTTGTTCGAAAGAGAAAGACGGGATTTTTCTCCGTATTCTTTGGAACATTTTGCTTTAGTTTTGTGATTGAATCCATGCAGTTGATTTTTAAAGTTGGAGTGTTTGATGTTGATGACTTGTTGATGAATACCGTTGGTGGAATCATTGGATATCTTTTTTATATAATCGTAAGGAGAATTTATTATGCGTGGAAGAGATTCTTATAATTTTACAGATAGAGGGAGTTCAAAAAAAGGGGTTTTCTCTGTCATTCTCAGTTTTCTCAGCTTTTTTATGCTCGTCTTTTTTATGGTGCGTGCGGCAAGTCAGCCGATCACTGTTGCAGAAGGGCTTAGCGGAATCTATGCATTTGTCGCTGGCATTCTTGCTTTTTCCTTAAGTTTTTATAGCTTTCGAAAAGAGGAAACGAGACAAGGGTGGAATATTGCAGGAATGATCCTTTCTCTCCTTGTAATCGGCTTGTGTATTTTTCTCGTTTTCTTTGGTATGTAAAAGCGGAACGAACATACAAAGGCTAGGGCAGAGAAGCTTTGGGAATATGCGAAGAAAAAAATAAAAGAAAAAATGAAAGAAACTATTGAAAAAGGGAATATGATTGATCAAGAAAGAAGAGGAGCTTGAGTGGAATGATAAGAGCGGAGTTGATGGAGCGGTTTGAACTTGCATTAGAGAGAATCCGCTTAATTCCAACTGAACAGACAATAAGGGAGCCGTATCAGAGTTATTTTAAAAAGTTAGCACTTTTTTTGGAACAGCTGGCGAATTTATATGAAGTTTGTGCAAATGGAATGTATACTTTATATTCTATGGAACAATTGGAGCGATGGAATCGGATTTGTTACAGTCCTACTATTGCGCAGACAGAGGAATTGGAAGAGGAAGTAGAAGAACTGCTATCGTTTTTGGCGTTTGAGATAAAAAAACTTCCTCTTTATGCCGTTCAACAAAAACTCTCTTTTTTTGTCATTTATTTTGAATTGGTGATAGAACTTTATAACATCTTTGAAGAATGTGAAAGAGAGAAAAACAAGATTACCTATCATAAAATACGCGATGTGATCTATTGGTTTTTAAGCGATTATTTGGAACTATTTCTCGCCGAACAAGTGGAAAGTAATTTATGTTTCGAGAAGAATTTTCTCGCTCATCTCTATCAGGAATACGACTTAGAAACACCAAACTATTTATACTTGTTTGGAGAAAGAGTTGACGAAAAAACGAAGGAAAGAACATTGCGCAATCAAATGTTATCAAACGAGCAAAAAGAACAGTTGGAACAATTTCTTTTCTCACCGTTAGAACAATTAAAATGGAGAAAGAAGCGCTTAAAGACACGAGTTTTCATTCAATTTCAACGGGGACAAGAAACCATAGTAAAAAACTTGATGACCGAATTACAAAAGCGGGAAATTATAGCAATTCCTTATGAGCCATGGACCGATCAAATTTTTCGCTATGGCAGCCTGTTTTCGATATTAGGCTGGGATTGGAAGGAAGAGCCCGATGAGAGTGTGATGGAAAGAGAACAGCACCAATTGGATTTTTGCCTTTATTTTGATAAGGCGTTTTTAGAGAGAACGGTATCGATTGCAAAAAGTTGTTATGAGGAGCAAAGAGAACGGGTTCAAGAGTTTGTCGGATTGATTCGAATAAGAGAAGAGGAACGAGTTGAAAATGAAGAAGAGCCGTCTGTTTCCATGGAGTTTTTTATCGGAAAAGAGAGACTATGGGAATTGATGGAAAAAAATCTTTGCAAGGAACGGGAAGAGATCGATCGCATTTGGAAAGAAAGTCAGCAAAAAGAAGGCACCTGCAATGAGAAAAGAGAAAATCGAAGAGAGAAGACAATTCGATGTTATGAACAATGGGCAAAGGAGCAAAGGCGATTTTTGTTTGAATGAACCATAGAAAAAAGCCGATGCAACTTGACATTTTTCGGAATAAGTGATAAAGAATAGTTGATAAATTGTAAGAAAGAGGCAGGAGAAAAGCAATGAAAAAAATAGGAATTGTTGGCGGCGGTCAGCTTGGAAAGATGATGATCTTAGATGCAAAAAAAATGGACTATTCGTTTGTTATTTTAGACCCGACGAAACACTGTCCGGCTCATGGAGTCGCAGATGAGCATATTATAGCTGGGTTTGATGATCGGGAAGCGATGCTTCAATTGGCGGATAAGGTCGATGTTGTAACTTATGAATTTGAACACATTAGCGTGGAAGCCTTACAAGCTATTGAAAAAAGAGGAACTCCGGTATATCCTTCGAGCGATACGCTTCGTCATATTCAAAATAAATATCATCAAAAAGATTGGCTTCGTCAGCATGGAATTCCTGTTCCAGATTTTATGGCAATTCATTGTATCGACGATATGGAAACTGCTGTGAAAAAGTTCGGGTATCCATTGATTTTAAAAACTTGTACCGGCGGATATGACGGAAAAGGAAATGCGGTAATAAGAAATGCAGAGGAAGTAAAAGATGCTTATGAATCCCTTGGCGGCGGCAGCATTCCTCTGATGGTGGAAGAATTTGTGCCGTTTTTAAAAGAAGTATCGATTTTAGTATGCCAAAGTCTTAACGGGCAGGTGGAAGTATTTCCAGTTGCAGAAAATATCCACAAAAATAGCATTTTAGATGAGACGTTAGTGCCAGCGGATATTACAGAGGAAGTGAGAGAGAAAGCCTTTGAGATCGCACAAAAAACATCGTATGTCTTTCAGGCAATCGGAATGCTTTGTATAGAATTGTTTGTGACAAAAGATGGAGAAGTGCTTGTCAATGAATTGGCGCCTCGCCCTCATAACTCAGGACATTATACGATCGAAGGTTGTTATACTTCTCAATATGAAAACCATATTCGTGCCATTGTTGGACTGCCATTAGGAAATACCGCTTTAATTCGCCCGACTGTTATGAAAAATATTATTGGAGATCGAGCTTGTAAGGCGAACTTACATGGGCTTGAAAAAGCATATACATATCCAAATGTACAAGTTCATATTTATGGAAAAGAAGAAGTGAAACGAGGAAGAAAGATGGGGCATCTTACTGTGACAGCGGAGACGTTGGAAATTGCCTTAGCAGAAGCTCGTTATGCACATTCGAAACTATATTTTTCAGATGAAGAAGCATAGAAACAAGAAACTTCCTTTTTATAAGGGAGAACCATTAGTTTCAAAAGAGGAGAGATGAACATGAATGTAAACGTAGGAATTATTATGGGAAGCGATTCCGATCTTTTCGTGATGTCAAAGGCAGCAGAAGTGCTTGATCAATTAGGTGTTTCTTATGAATGCACCATCGTTTCTGCTCATAGAACGCCAGATCGCCTTTATGAGTATGCAAAGACTGCAAAAGAAAGAGGGATAAAAGTTATTATTGCAGGGGCTGGCGGAGCTGCGCATCTTCCGGGAATGACAGCTTCCATGACAACTCTTCCGGTCATTGGAGTGCCTGTTCAGACAAAGGCGTTAGGTGGAGTGGATTCCCTCTATTCCATTGTACAAATGCCGCCGGGAATTCCGGTTGCCACTGTGGCGATTAATGGCGCTTTAAATGCAGGACTTTTAGCGGCGAAGATTTTAGCGACTCATGATGCGGATTTAAGCGAGCGATTGGAACGCTATGCACAAGAATTAGAGACAATGGTGCTTGATAAAGCGGAATGTTTGGAAGAAATTGGGTATCAAAAATATTTGTCAAAAGAATGATGAAGTGTTTGAAAAATTGTTTTCACCATGAAAACTATAAAAAAATTTATCGATTACTTAATCGAAGTTTGAAATAAGGGATAGGAAAAATAAAAACCTTGTGTTATGCTATCGGTGAAAGATTAAAAATACATAAATAAAAAAACGTATTTCATTCAGGAGGATTAGAGATGGATTACAAAAACGCTGGCGTAGATATTGAAGCAGGTTACAAATCAGTAGAGCTGATGAAAAAGCATGTGCAGGCGACCATGAGGAAGGAAGTATTGACAAACCTAGGAGGTTTTTCCGGGGCATTTTCTATGAAAAACTTCAAGGATATGGAGAATCCTACTTTAGTATCTGGAACAGATGGAGTTGGAACAAAGTTGAAACTCGCATTTTTACTTGATAAACATGATACAATCGGTATTGACTGTGTAGCAATGTGTGTCAATGATATTGCATGTGCTGGCGGTGAACCATTATTTTTCTTAGATTACATTGCTTGTGGTAAAAACTTTCCTGAAAAAATCGCTACCATTGTAAGCGGAGTAGCCGAAGGTTGTATTCAGTCAGAAGCGGCATTAATTGGTGGAGAAACAGCAGAAATGCCGGGCTTTTATCCAGAAGATGAATATGATCTTGCAGGTTTTGCAGTTGGTGTTGTCGATGAAAAAGACTTGATTACAGGAAAAGAGATCAAGGAAGGAGATGTTTTAATCGGTATCGCATCTTCAGGAATTCATAGCAATGGATATTCTTTAGTTCGTAAAGTATTCCCAATGGAAAAAGAACAATTAAATACTTATTATGAGGAATTAGGAAAGACATTAGGAGAAGCCCTATTAACTCCGACAAAAATCTATGTAAAAGCATTAAAAAGTGTAAAAAATGCAGGAGTTACAATTAAAGGCTGCAGTCACATTACAGGCGGCGGTTTCTATGAAAATATTCCAAGAATGTTGCCGGAAGGAATTCGTGCTGTTGTGAAAAAAGAGAGCTATGAAATTCCAGCCATCTTCAAATTGCTTCAGGCAAAAGGAGAAATTGCAGAAGAAATGATGTATAACACCTACAACATGGGAATTGGAATGATGTTAGCTGTGGATCCATCAGACGTTGAGAAAACAAAGAAAGCGCTGGAAGAAACAGGAGAACAAGCATTTGTTGTAGGGCAATGTGAAGCAGGAGAAAAGGGAGTAACCGTATGCTAAGAGTTGGAGTATTGGTCTCTGGCGGTGGAACGAATCTACAAGCGATTATCGATGCCGTAGAGAGCAAGAAAATCACAAACACAGAGTTAGTAACAGTGATTAGCAACAATAAAAATGCATTTGCCTTAGAACGTGCAAAAAAACATGGAATAGAAGCGCTTTGTATTTCGCCAAAAGACTATGACAAGCGAGAAGATTTTAACGAAGCCTTATATGAAGCGTTAGAAGAGAGAAACTTAGATCTTATCGTATTGGCAGGCTGTTTAGTTGTGATTCCGGAGAAAATTATTAAACGATATGAGAATCAAATGATCAACATTCACCCATCGTTAATTCCGTCTTTTTGTGGAACCGGTTATTATGGATTGAAAGTTCATGAAGCTGCTTTGGAACGAGGAGTAAAAGTGACAGGAGCTACCGTACATTTTGTAGACTGCGGAACCGATACAGGTCCCATTCTTTTACAAAAGCCAGTGTTTGTAAAACAAGGAGATACTCCAAAACAGTTACAGCAGCGAGTGATGGAAGAGGCGGAATGGAATCTTTTACCGGAGGCAATTCAGCTAATCGCCAATGGCAAAGTGAAAGTGGTGCAAGGGCAAGTGCTTATTGCAGAATCTTGATGGAAGCAAGTACGACATCATAACAATGTGAAAGAGGAAGAAAAGATGAAAGTATTAATTGTAGGAAGTGGCGGAAGAGAACATGCTATCGCATGGAAAGTCTCAAAAAGTGCAAAAGTGGAAAAAATCTATTGCGCTCCAGGAAATGCAGGAATCAGTCAAGTGGCAGAATGTGTCGACATCGGAGCCATGGAAATTGAAAAATTAGTTGATTTTGCAAAAGAAAAAGCGATTGATTTAACGGTAATTGGTATGGACGATCCACTGGTAGCAGGAATTGTAGATGCATTTGAAGCGGAAGGGCTTAGAGTTTTTGGACCTAGAAAAAATGCGGCGATCTTGGAAGGTTCCAAAGCATTTTCCAAGGAATTAATGAAAAAATATCAAATTCCAACTGCGGCATATGAGACATTTACCGATCCAAAAGAAGCCATGGAATATCTTGAAACTTCAGACTATCCAATTGTTTTAAAAGCGGACGGGCTTGCTCTTGGAAAAGGTGTTTTAATTTGCAATACAAAAGAAGAAGCAAAAGAAGGGGTAAAAACGTTAATGCTCGATAAGCAATTTGGTTCTGCGGGAGATAAAATTGTAATCGAACAATTTATGACAGGTCGTGAAGTATCTGTTTTGGCATTTTCCGATGGAAAAACGATAAAATGTATGACGTCAGCGCAAGATCATAAGCGGGCAAAAGATGGCGATCAAGGGCTGAACACAGGCGGTATGGGAACCTTTTCTCCAAGCCCTTTCTATACAAAAGAAGTGGAACAATTTTGTGAGCAATATGTATATCAGCCGACAATTGACGCTATGGCAAAAGAGGGACGTCCTTTTATTGGAGTTCTGTTTACAGGATTAATGCTAACGAGCGATGGGCCAAAAGTGTTGGAATACAATGCGCGCTTTGGCGATCCGGAGGCACAAGTTGTAATTCCTAGAATGAAAAACGATATTGTTGATGTATTTGAGGCTTGTATTGATGGAACGTTAGACCAAATTGATTTACAATTTGAAGACAATGCAGCCGTTTGTGTCGTTCTGGCATCAGAAGGATACCCAGAACACTATGAAAAAGGAATTCCAATGGAAGGATTTGAGCAGTTTGTTGGAAAAGACGGCTACTACTGTTTCCATGCGGGAACGAAGCTTAAAGGGGAAACAATCGTTACAAATGGCGGACGTGTCCTTGGAATTACTGCAAAAGGAAAAGATTTAAAAGAGGCAAGAGCAAACGCCTATAAGGCGACAGAGTGGATTTATTTTGCCAATAAATATATGAGAACGGATATTGGCAAAGCCATTGATGAGGCTTAAATAAACGGAAAAAGAACATAAAATTAGCACCAGTTACATAGAAAATATGTGGCTGGTGCTAATTTTATGTTCTTTTGTAAAAAGTGAACAATTTAACATAATCCTAACACAAGTTTAAACAAAGGTTGATAGTAGAGAGAAAAAACTGATGTTAAAATAAATTTGTCTTTTATATCGGCTCTTGAAAAAGAAAAAGAGAGAAATGAAATGATATAAAAGGGAAAGAGACAAAAAAGGAGAGAACAGATTATGTTAAAATTAGAACATGTGAAGAAATGTTACGATGGCACGGCTGTTTTAAAAGATATTAATTTAGAAATTGAAGACGGGGAAATCGTTTCCATATTAGGGCCATCTGGTTGTGGAAAAACAACATTGCTGAACTTAATTTTAGGAATTACGGAAGTGACAGATGGAACCATCACTTATCAAGGCGAAGATATTACAAACGTTCCAATGGAAAAAAGAGGATTTAACATTGTATTTCAAGATTATGCCTTGTTTCCAAACTTAAATGTCTATAAAAATATTACATTCGGCTTAAAAAATAAGCCGAATATCTCTACAAAGGAAGAAGTGGAAGATCTGATTGATTTATTAGGGTTAAGAGAGCATTTAACAAAGAAAATCGATCAACTATCTGGTGGACAAAAACAGAGAACAGCTCTTGCGAGAACAATGGTGATGAAACCAAAGATTTTACTTCTCGATGAGCCATTGAGCGCATTAGATGGCGTTATTAAAGAATCTATCAAAGATAGAATTAAAACAATCGCAAAAGAATATCATTTAACGACAATTATTGTCACCCATGATCCGGAAGAAGCGTTGACACTTTCTGATCGTGTTATGATTGTAAAGGAAGGAAATATCGCTCAATTTGCAAAACCGGAAGAAATTATTGCAAGCCCAGCCGATGAGTTTGTAGAACAATTCATTTTAAATCAGTTAGAGATTAAAAGAAATAATATTTATTCTCTTTTTGAAGAAAGTGAAAAACCGTTGCGCAAAGCAAAAGTATCATAGTTTGGGTGGAACAATAACATGGAAAAAAAGAAAAATAAAGAAATTAAATTGATTTTTGCTTTTTTGGCAGTTGGATTTTTTATCTTTCTAGCGATGCCCGTTCTTCGCCTATTGATGAAATCGTTTCAAGTGACTGGAAGCACAGGAATTTCCATCAATAATTATAGCGAAGTCGTAGCCGGAAAGGGATTTTTAGAAGCATTGAGAAACAGTTTTGTTGTATCGTCAGCCAGTGCGGCTTTTACAACGATATTAGCATTTTTCTTAGCGTACACCGTTCATTATACGAATGTAGGGAGTCGATATAAGAAGCTGATTGAAAAGGCGACGATGATACCGATGCTTTTGCCGACGATTACCTATGGATTTGCAATTATTTATTCCTTTGGAAAACAAGGGCTTTTAACAAAACTGTTTGGAAGGCAGCTGTTTGATATTTATGGATTTCATGGATTGCTTCTCGGATATATGATCTATACATTGCCGGTTGCTTTTCTGTTAATCAATAATACGATGGGATTCATTGATAAGAAGTTTATGATTGTTTCTCGATTGATGGGAGATTCCCCGTTTCAAACATTTTACATGACGATTTTACGGCCACTTCTTGGAACAATTGCAGCTTCTTTTATTCAGACATTCTTTTTGTGTTTTACAGATTTTGGAATTCCGGCGTCTATCGGAGGAAAATATTCCGTTGTGGCAAGCGTGCTTTATACACAGATGTTAGGAAGTGTTCCGGATTTTGGAAGAGGAGCTGTTGTCGCCCTTATTATGCTTTTACCATCGATTATCAGCATTACGGTATTGCATATTTTAGAAAAATATAACATTCGTTACAGTAAAATCTCTACGATTGAATTGAAAAAGAATAAAGTTCGTGACGGAATCTGTGCAGTAGTGAGCGGAGGAATTTTAATCAGTGTCTTGTCCATTTTTGTTGTAATTTTTGTCGTTCCGTTTGTATCTGAATGGCCATATCGCACGAATTTTACATTGGAACATGTGACAGAAGTATTTTCTGATAACACGCTATTTAACGTTTACACAAACTCCATTATGGTGGCGTTTATTACCGCATTATTAGGAAGTTTATTGACGTATGGAGCGGCTCTTGTAACGGCGAGAAGCACAATTTCTGCAAAATGTAAATCGGTCATTGAAAGCATTGCGCTGATTACAAATACGATTCCTGGAATGGTAATCGGTATTGCATATTTATTTAGTTTCTCAGGAACATCTCTTCAAAATACATTCGCATTGATGATTATTTGTAATATGGTTCATTTTTTCTCAACGCCATATTTAATGATGAAAAATACGCTTTCTAAGATGAATGCTTCTTGGGAGACGACAGCGATGTTGATGGGAGATAGTTGGTTAAAAACCATTGTAAGAGTCGTAACTCCAAATGCGCTTTCTACGCTGTTAGCAGTATTTGAATATTACTTTGTAAATGCAATGGTAACGATCAGTGCGCTTATCTTTATTGCAGGAGCGAGAACGATGGTGATTACGACAAAGATCAAAGAACTTCAATATTTTAATAAGTTTAATGAGATTTTTGTCCTTTCCCTTTTCATATTATTTACAAACATCATTGTAAAAGGGATTGTGCGGGCAGTGGCTCAAAAAGTAGAGAAAAAGGAGACAAGAAAGATGGGAAGACGATTATTTCAATTAAAAAAAGGGGTGGCACTTGCGGTTGTTTTGGCAGTCGGAGCCTCTTCATTGGCTTTAACAAGCTGTGGAAGTACGAGTGCAAACGATCAAGTTATTATTTATTCCAATGCTGATGATGAAGCAGTAACTGCCATGAAGAATGCATTGGATAACAACGGATATAAGGATCAATATATCTTTCAAACATTTGGAACATCAGAACTAGGTGGAAAACTTTTAGCGGAAGGAAAAAATATCGAAGCTGATCTTGTAACAATGAGCACCTTTTATATTGACAGCGCACAAGAGCAGCAACAAATGTTTCAAGATTTAGATTTTGAAGTGAAAACACTGGAACCAACTGCTTCTTACTGTGCGCCAATCACAGCTCAAGAAGGAACGATTATTGTCAACACAGAAATGATGAAGGAAAACAATCTTCCAATGCCTACATCGATTAAAGACTTAGCAAATGCAGAATACAAAGGATTTATTTCGGTAACGGATATTGCGTCCTCTTCCACAGCATGGCTTTTAATTCAGGCGCTTGTGTCAGAATACGGCGAAGATGGAGCGAAAGAAGTATTAAAAGGCATTTATGAAAATGCAGGCGATCACATTGAAGATTCCGGATCAGCACCTCTTAAAAAAGTTCGTGCAGGAGAAGTGGCAATTGGATTTGGTCTTCGTCAACAAGCGGTGGCGGATAAAGCGGAAGGGCTGCCAATTGACTATGTGGATCCAACAGAAGGAAACTTTAGTTTGACAGAATCCGTTGCTGTTGTGGATAAAGGGGATAAAACAAACGAAAAAGCCATGCAGATGGCACAATGCATCATTGAAAACGCCCGTGAAGAATTACAGCAAAGCTATCCACTGGCACTTTATGAAGGGGAAAATACAGATACAAAAGATTTATCTGGAAATCCAAAAGTATTTAGTGAACCATTGACCGTTGACCTGTTAAAGAAACATCAACAATTGTCAGAAGAATGTAAATAATCGACTTTCTATCGTTTCAATAATGAGAACAGATTCGTTTTATGGTAAAATATGGTAAAACAACGATAGAAATTGAGAATCTAATAAAAGGAAGAAGAAACAACAAGAAAGGTGAAGAAACAATGAAAACTTATAAATTATTAACTCCAGGACCGCTTACAACAACCGATACCGTGAAAAAAGAAATGCTTTTTGATCACTGTACATGGGACGATGATTATAAACAAATCACTCAAAAAATTAGAAAAGGTTTATTAGACCTTGCTCATGTATCCGAAGAAGAGTATACAGCAGTCTTAATGCAAGGAAGCGGCTCCTTTGGGGTGGAATCTGTTCTTTCAAGCGTCGTAGGCGACGAGGATAAAGTGCTTATTTGTGCCAACGGTGCTTATGGGGAAAGAATGGAAGAGATTACAAAGCAGGCAAAAATTCCCTATGTGATTTATCATGAACATTATAACTGTGTGCCAGATGCAAAAAAGGTGGCGGAACTTTTAGAAAAAGATCCGACGATCACCCATGTGACAATGGTACATAGCGAAACAACTTCCGGAATTTTAAACGATATTGAATCCATCGGAGCTGTTGCAAAACAATACGGAAAAGTGTTTATTGTAGATGCTATGAGCAGTTTTGGAGGAGTTGATATTCCGGTAAAAGATTGGGGAATTGATTTCATTATTAGCAGTGCCAATAAATGTATCCAAGGTGTTCCAGGATTTTCATTTATTATCGCAAGAAAAGATTTATTAATTGCTAGTGCCGGAAAAGCAAGAAGTCTTTCTTTGGATTTATATGCCCAATGGAAAACAATGGATATTGATGGAAAATGGCGCTTTACTTCACCAACTCATGTTGTATTAGCCTTTGCAAAAGCGATGGAAGAATTAGAAGCAGAAGGCGGAATTGTAGCGAGAAATAAACGTTATACGGAAAACAATCATCGATTAATTGAACGTTTAGGACAATTAGGAATGAAACCATATGTGGACTCTGTTCATCAAGGTCCGATTATTACAACCTTTTTCTATCCGGAAAATTGTAATTTTAAATTCCAAGAGATGTATCAATATATTAAAGATAGAGGATATGCTATTTATCCGGGAAAAGTGACAGAAGCAGAAACATTCCGCATTGGAAATATCGGCGAAATTTATCGGGAAGATATTGAAAAAGTATGCGATCTCATCGAAGAGTTTTTAAATACGAAAAATTAATTAAGAATACGTCGTTATGATTCACGTTTGAAAGGTAGGAAAAAATAAAATGAGCAAGTTTGAAGCAGTAATTTTTGACTGGGCAGGGACAACCGTAGATTTTGGGTGTATGGCGCCGGTGCAGGCATTTATAGAAGGATTTAAGAAATTTGGAATTGTTCCAACAACAGACGAAGTTCGGGAACCGATGGGAATGTTAAAAATTGATCATATTCGCACGATGTTAAAAATGCTCCAGGAATTTCACCTGCAGCTTATTCCATTCGCTTTCATTAGCTATGATCCCGTACATGCACAGCTCGTCGTACAGGTTA
>Cebus_capucinus_imitator_PRJNA485217_SSR105__coassemble_292_pt1 | contig 26525 bp, 21 predicted proteins | sample Cebus_capucinus_imitator_PRJNA485217_SSR105__metabat2_low_PE_004 | metagenome-assembled genome bin Cebus_capucinus_imitator_PRJNA485217_SSR105
TTGTCCATCTTATCTATTCTACTCTTTTCAGAATCACTTCTCTTAATAAGTTCTTACCTCTTTATTGTACAAAAATATTATTATAAAAACAATAAGTAAGTGTCTATTTTTTGAAGAAAAAGAAAGAAATTGCAAATATTTTAAAAAATAGTACTTCATTTTCTTCATGGTATTTACAATATAAGACGACTTTTTCATACGCTGATTCCTATGAGAAAAATAAAATATAGTAAAAAAGCTGATAAAGTAAAATGGAGAAACTTTCTCACAATTTTTACTTCATCAGCTTTTTTCTATTTTAATCTTTCCCACACTGAAAGACTTGTATATGATGTTTTACGTTATCATAGGTTCCTTTTACCATGGCGACATTGAGGTCGAAGTAGTTATGTTTTCCTTCTGTTTTTAAATATCGTTCGGCTTCCCTTGTTAGGCTATTAAAACTGGCAGTTGCAATATTCACTTTCACAATTCCAAGGGAGATTGCCCTTTGAAAATCTTCATCAGAGATTCCACTTCCTCCATGAAGCACCAATGGAATATCGATGCTTTCATGAATCTTTTGTAATACATCAAAGGCTAATGTCGGTGCAACCGGATAATCTCCATGAGCATTTCCAATGGCAACAGCTAATGCATCAACTCCTGTTTTTTCGCAAAAGACTTTTGCATCTTCCGGATTAGTACAACGAATCCCATGGTCTGTGCTGCCATCTTCGCTGCCGCCTACTAATCCTAACTCCGCCTCTACGGTTGCTCCATACTGTTTTGCCAATTGTACCACTTGAGTGGTTCGTTCTATATTTTCTTCAAAAGGATAGGTAGAACTGTCAAACATCACGGAAGTAAATCCAAAATCCAATGCTTTTTTCACCGTATCGATTGTCAATCCATGATCAAGATGTACTGCTATATCCACATTCGCCTCTTTTGCCGCTTCCACCATCATCGGTCCCATATATGCCAGTGGTGAATGTTTTAATCGAACTTCTGCGATTTGTAATATGATGGGAGTGTGTAATTCTTCCGCTGCACAGATCGCACCTTTTACCATTTCCATATTTCCAACACTGAACGCTCCAACTCCTTGATGATTCTTTTTGGCCCGTTCTAATAACGTTTTCATCGTCACTAATGCCATCGTATCCCTCCTCTATCCATCACTTCATCACATTTTTACCAAAGGTTTCGATATAGTTGTTCTATCTCTTCTTGTGTGATTTCTCTTCGTGTATTTTGAGGGCTTCCACTTTCCATAGCATCAAATGCCATTTTTTCAATGACGTCCATAAACGCTTGTTTTTGAATTCCAAATTCCTCTAATGTCGGTATTTCTAATTCTTTTGTTAGCGCTATCACCGCATCTAAAAACTTTTCAGCGGCTTTCTCATCAGAATCGCCCTTATCCGCCACTCCGATGGCTCTTCCAAGCTCCGCAAATCGTTCATATGCTCCTGGCAATGCAAAGAGTAAACATTCTTTCAGCAACATCGCATTGGATAATCCATGTGCCACATGAAAAAGCGCTCCAATTGGTCGACTCATTCCATGAATCAATGTGACCGATGCGTTGTTAAACGCGATTCCAGCCTCTAAAGCTGCCACTGACATCTCCACTCTTGCCTCTTCATTTTTGCCATCATGAAATGCCACCGGTAAATATTTAAAAATACGTTTTACTGCTGATAATGCAAAAGTATCGGAAAGTGTCTGGGCTTTTCTGGAAGTGTATGCTTCCACCGCATGACAAAGGGCATCTAATCCTGTTGCCGCCGTAATCTTAGGAGGAGCAGTCATCGTAAATTGTGGATCGATAATTGCTAACGTTGGAATCAATACACTTCCTTTTAATAACATTTTAATGTCTTTTTTTGTATCTGTAATAATCGTAAATTGCGTTGCTTCAGAACCTGTTCCTGCTGTTGTAGGAATTGCAACCATTGGAGGCATTTTAACATTGATAACTTTGCCCATATAATCGGAGATATCCCCTCCTTGTTCCACAAGAGAACCAATGGCTTTCATAGAATCAATAGGACTTCCACCTCCCAATGCGATTAAAAAGTCACATTCCTCTTCTTGATATTGTTTCAGCCCTGCCTGAATCATCTCATCTGTTGGTTCTCCTACGATTTCAGAATAAATACTATATGAGATTCCTTGATTTTTTAGCGCTTGCTCTACTTTTTCACAATTTCCAAGTTGCATCATAACCGGATCGGTTACAATCATCGCCTTTTTTCCAAGCTCTCTCATAGCGTTTTCTGCCATCTGTAATGCGTCTTTGCCTGTTATAATCCGTCCAGGTACAATAAATTCTCTTGCCATCTGCTTCTCTCCTTTTCTATTCTTTCTTCTATTCCCACGATTTCTCTAACTTCTTTTTTATTGAAATTTTTTCTCAATAAATTGCAAATTCCCTTTTGTTACAGGATCATTCTGTTCCATGTTTTATCCAAAATTGCTCCATTAAAATGGTGCATCATGAAGCCATGTATACCGCTCATCTTCACATCGGTCTGTTTGGAGCCATGGATTGCCGTCTAGGTGGCGGATCATCCAACATGTATACATTTGAAATCCTGGTGCCACCGCCTGTGGGTGCAATTCTCCCCCTGGAATTGCAGAAAAACTTTCATCAACACTTTTAAATACTTGATCGCCTACAAAGCTCGCTCCAAATCCTTCCGGTCGATCGAATTTAAAGAAGTATGTCTCAGGTTGCGGATGCCGATGTGGCAAATATCCAGACCAATTCCCTCTATCGTTTAACACTTCTCCTAACACCATATTAGAGTATGGTGCAATATCATGATCAAAAATTGTATTCACACGTCTTTTAGCAACATTTCCAAATTTTCCAACGCTTGAATATCCCCATGGGGCGTCTTCCGGCGCATAAAGCCGGCTTGCAAATTTTTGTGTATTTTTCGTGCACTGCACAAGAATATTCGCCTCTGTCTCCGCCAATACGTCCACATTCGTTTCCGTGGAAATATGCAAACACCAAGGTCCTTCGGTAAATACATCTTTTCTCTGAACTGTCTTCTCCTTTTCTTCCCATTTATATGTAATCGTTCCTGAAAGAAGGAGAATTGCCGTTTCCTCTCCATCTCTTCCAAAAAGACGATGTTCTCCTTGTTTCATTTTATAAACACGAATATCCATCATCATCTCTTTATAATCGTTTTCATAGGTTGTTAAAATCATTTCCCCATTTTGATCATACTTTGGATATCCAAATACACTGCCCATATTCCTTACCTCCAATGGTTCTATCTTCTTTCATTAATATGCCTTTGCCTCACTGCGCCCTTTCATCACTTCTTCACAAGCCTTTCTTACGGATTCTTTTTCAGAAGTGGTGGCGATTCCAACGTTCCACCATGACTCATATCCATCTGTCATTGTTTTTGGAATCACTTTTAAATCAAAAAGGCAAGCCTTTTCTTGTGATTTTGCATCTTCGAGCGCCTTTTCTAATTCTGCTATCGTCTTACAAGTGTACGTTTTTAAGCCATAGCCTTCTCCAATTTTTGCATAGTCGACAGGAATCAGATCTCCACAAGGTTTCTTTCCATCTGTATAGCGAAATTCTGTGGCAATACTTCCAATTCCATGATTCATCTCGAGATTATTAATACAGCCAAAGCCACAGTTATCAAACACTAAAATATTGACTTTCTGACGCTCCTGCATAATTGTCATGATCTCACTATGAAGCATTTGGAAACTGGAATCTCCAACCACACAGTACACTTCATTATCTGGTTCTGCAAATTTTACGCCAAGAGTTGCCGCTACTTCATATCCCATACAAGAATATCCGTACTCCGCATGATATCCTCCTCGTTTATCTGTGGTCCACATTCTCTGCATACAGCTTGGAAGGGAACCGCCTGCGGTAATAATCGTTGCATCTTCATCAATCACTCTTCGAATCGCTGCAAGGGCTGCTGTCTGTGTAATGGTTCCATCAGTTAATTTCACAAACTCCGGAATCGTTCTTGGATCTCTCGCCTTAATGATTGGTTCAAAATTATCTCCTGTATAAGTGATTCCGGAAAGGCGCACCATCTCTTCCTCCCAAGCGCGTTTTGCCTGTTGAATCTCATCGGTATAGGCGGATACATATCCCCTTTCCCTTAATTTTTCAGCCAATGCTTGAAGCGTTACTTTTGCATCTCCTACCGCTTTTACCGCCTCCATTTTATATGCGTGATAGCGACAGTTATTAATCGTAACGAATCGAACCCCTTCTTGTTGGAATAAATGTTTTGAACTGGTCGTAAAGTCTGACATTCTGGAACCAACGGAAATGACAACATCAGCATCTTTTGCAATGATATTCGATGCATATGTTCCTGTCACGCCAATTCCTCCTAGACAATAAGAATGGCTTGATTTACAAGCACTTTTTCCCGCTTGACTTTCCCCAAAAGGAATTCTAAACTCTTCACAGAATGCTTCCACTGTTTCTCCTGCCTCAGAATAACGAACGCCTCCTCCTACAATCATCAACGGCTTTTTCGCCTGTGCAATCACTTCTGCTATATCTTCCAGTTCTTCTTCTACGGCTACCGGTCTTGTAATGCGATGCACTCTCTTTTTAAAGAACTCCTCCGGATAATCAAAGGATTCTCCTTCCACATCTTGACAAAGCCCAATGCAGCAAGCCCCAGTTTCTGCCGGATCGGTCAACACTCTCATAGCGTTAATTAAAGCGGTCATAATCATCTCCGGTCTTGTAATGCGATCCCAGTATTTACACACCGGCTTAAACGCATCGTTTGTTGTAATCGCAAGGCTATTGCTCTGCTCTAATTGCTGAAGAACCGGATCCGGTTGTCTTGATGCAAAAGTATCCGCTGGAAATACCAAAAGTGGAAGATTGTTCACCGTTGCCGTTGCACAAGCGGTTACCATATTCGCGGCTCCTGGTCCCACTGAAGAAGCACATGGAATAATTTTCCTTCGATTGCTTTGCTTTGCAAAAGCGATTGCTGCATGACACATTCCTTGCTCATTTCTTCCTTGCATCACTTTTAACTGCCCAGGATTCGTATCAAGGGCTTCCCCTAATCCAACTGCAATTCCATGTCCGAATATTGTAAAGAATCCTTCCACAAATTTTGTTTCAACCCCGTCCATGGATACATACTGATGATCCAAAAATTTTACAATAGCCTGTGCTACTGTCATTCTTATTGTCTTTGCCATTTTTCTTCCTCTCCTATCCTTACACTCTTGCGATCATTTCACCATATTGCTCTTTTTCTTGTCGTATAAACTCATGAACTTCCTCTGGATTTGGAAGAGAATCCGAACAATTATTGCTCCGTACCATCATAGACGCCTCCGCTGAGCCAAACTCTAGGCAATCAATAATTTCCCAACCTTGATATAATCCATATAAGAATCCTGAACCATAGCCATCTCCTCCTCCAAAGCCTTTGCGTGCCTCCACTGGAAATGGTTTAATACTAAACTTTTGTCCGTCACAAGTATATGCTGTGGATCCTTTCATTCCATGTTTAATTACGACAATTTTTGCCCCATAGCTCTGCCATAGTTTTGCACTTTCTTCATCAGTCATTCCCGGCTGAATTAATTTCTCTGTCAGATCAAATTCCTCTCTTGAACCCATAATAATATCAGCTTCTTTTGCAATCATCGAATAGTAAATGGAGATTTCATCGCTGTTCTTCCAGTTATACTCCCGATAATCAATATCAAAAATAACTTTTGTATTCGTTCTCTTTGCCAACATCACCGCTTTTATTGCCGCTTCTCTTGAAGGACTTTCTGCAAGAGCTGTGCCGGATATTAAAATCGCCTTTGCTTTCTTAATATACGCTTCATCGACATCGTCCACACATAGCTGTAAATCGGCAATGCAGTTACGGTACATTAAAATACTGCTTTCCTTTGGAGAGAGCATCTCGGTAAACGTAAGCCCTAGTTTCTCTCCATTTTTACATCTCGTAATATGAGAAGTGTCAATTCCTTGTTCTGCAAAATATTCTGTTACAAAATCCCCAAATTGATCGTCCGATACTTTGCCAATAAATCCCGCCTTCATTCCATGATGAGTAACTCCGACTGCAATATTTGCCGGCGATCCCCCTACGAACTTTTCAAACATATGAACTTGTTTCAATGGTTTAAATTCTTCCTTCACTTGCTCGTTGTAAGCAGGATTAAAATCAATGGCAACTCTTCCTAGAAGAATCAAATCAAAAGGTCTTGTTGTATCAAATTCAATATAGTTCATGTTTCTTCCTCCATTTTAGTTTTTGCGTGTTTGATGCGTGCTATTTGTGCAATTCATCTTTATAACACAATATTAGCACGCATCAAACACATGTGCAAGTGTTTTTTACTTTTTTTTTTATAAACTACATTCTAATTATCTTATTCACACTGCACATTTCTTTTTATATTTCTCCCCTTGCTTCTCTTTCCATTAATTCTTCCATAATTCTGTCATACTTTTTATCCAACTGATAGAATAACAAAACAACGATAACTCCTGCTGCCACAATCAATGGTCCAACTTTATAAATATTGACGATCATATGTAATGCGCTATCTGGCTGTACCGCTGTTCCAGATGATGAAGTCACATATCCTGCTAAAGATAAAAATCCTGTCATTGTTGCAGATGCTACCCCTGCCCCAACTTTTGTTCCAATAGAGCCTCCAGCAAAAATAAGACTTTCTTGGCGAATATGAGTTTTCCATTGACCAAATTCTACAACATCACCAATCATTCCAAATACAACTGCATTAAGCGGTGCAAGTCCAATAGCTCTCATCACACAGCTCATGACAATCCATGAAAAACTATATGGATTTAAAAAGAATAATAACTGTCCTGCCAATGCAATAACTCCACCACCTAATGCCACATTTCTCTTACCAAAACGGCGGATTAATGGTGCACATAAGAAAATGAACGCTACAAGAGTTAATGTTTCTGTTAAGTATAAAGCACTATACATCCATGTATCATTGTGAAAAATATATTTACAATAATATGGCAGGATTGTTCCTGAAATTCCAAATGATACACTTTGGAACATCCATAAAATAAGTGCAGCCCAAAAATACTGATTCTTTACTAAAGCAGATAACTCTTTTTTCATTGGTACTTTTCCTGCTGTTTCTTGTCCTGCAATCTTTACTGTTTCTTTGCATCTTACAAAACATAGCAACAATAAAATAAGTGCTACACCAGCCCATACACTCATTGTTTTCACCCATGCCATCTGATCGTCGCCAAACACTTTTACAAGAGGAAGGGTACATGTTACTGCCATAATTCGTCCTAGTGGTGAAAGCCCCATTCTAACAACACTTAACATATCTCGTTCCCCTGAAATACGAGTCATCATTGCTGATAGACTACCATATGGAAGATTAATCGCAGTATAACAAATAGTTGTACAGAAATTATATGTTACAAAAATATAAATCGCCTGTAATGTTCCTATTGTCTGCGGAACAGTAAATAGCAAAATAGCTGATAAAGCATATGGTATGCTCATCCATAAAATCCACGGTCTTGATTTTCCCCATTTTGAATTTGTTTTTTCTACAATAATCCCCATTATCATATCGGATACACCATCAAATACACGTGAAATCAGCATAATCATACCGACAATGGCTGGATTTACTCCTACATAGTCTGTATAAAAAATGGTGAGCAGTGTCCCTACCATACCAAATATAACATTACATGCTACATCTCCTCCTGCATAAAAAATTCTCGTACCCCATGATAATTTTCCATTTTCTTCTTTCATCTGCATTACTTAATTCCTCCTTCTCCTATTTTACTTGTCATTGCGGAATTTTTAAGGCTTGCAAGATGTTTCTCCTACAACTCACAAGCCTCTTTCATCGCATTTATTTTCTTTTGTGTTCTCTTTTATTAAAATGTAATCTCTGAAATTTTAACTGGGCGGTGTTCTTCCAAAGATTTCTTTGCTGCAAGCCCCATTAATACCGGTTCTAATCCGTCCATAACACCAAGAGGTGTATCTGTATCAAGTTCAATTGCCTCAATAAAGCATTTTACTTCTTTTGCATAAGCTGCCATATATCGTTCTAAAAAGAAGAACAATGGTTTTTCCCCTGTTACTCCATCTGCATTACTAATAATTGCTGAAGATGATGTATCATTTGCAACAGCTACCATTCCTTTTGAACCAAATACTTCTGCACGCTGATCATAACCATATACCGCTTTTCTTGAATTATCGATTACCGCAATTGCACCATTTTCCATTTTTAACGTAAGAACAGCAGTATCCACATCTCCTGCTTCTCCAATGGCTGGATCTACAAGCACTGCTGCCTCCACATAGACTTCTTCTGCGTTGCAGCCTGCAAGAAAACGCACCATATCAAAATCATGGATTGTCATATCAAGGAACATTCCACCTGATACTTTCACATATTCTGCACAAGGTGGTTCCGGATCTCTTGATGTCACTTTAATAACATGAATATCTCCGATTTTTCCATCTGCCACAGCTTTTTGTACTGCTTCAAAATTATGATCAAATCTTCTGTTAAAACCAACTTGATATTTTACATTGCTCTCTTTTAATGCTTCTATAACTTCTTTGATTTTTGCTACATCATGATCAATTGGTTTTTCACAAAAAACGTGTTTTCCTGCCTTAATTGCTTCCACGGAAATAGAAGAGTGCGTATCCGTTGAAGAGCAAATTAAAACAGCATCAATTTCTGGATCTGCGATAATTTCTTTGTAGTCCTTTGTCACTCTTTCAACACCCATGTTTTTTGCCCATGCAGCTGTTTCTTCACTCATAAACGGATCCGCTAATATCTTCACTTTTGCATTGGCAACCTGCGTGCAAATACTTTCCACATGAACTTTACCAATTCTTCCCGCACCAATAATTCCCACATTTACCATCGTTTTTTCTCCTTTTCCTTCTCTTATATTTATAAACCTGTTTTTTCTGCAATAAATTTTCTTGCTTTTATCGCATATTCCAATGGATTTGCCTTTGCCGGATCTTGCTCCGCTTCCACGAGCATATATCCGGTATATCCGGTATCTTCTAATACTTGGAAGATTGGATCAAAATCAATATCGCCATCTCCTGGTACCGTAAAGGCTCCTAAACGAACGCCATCTAAAAAGCTCAAGTTTTCTCTTTTCACTTTTTCAACAATATCTTTTCTAATATCTTTTAAATGGACATGTTTAATTCTGTCAGAATACTTTTTCACCATTTCTAAAGGATCGACTCCACAATATGCGAAATGCCCTGTATCAAATAAAAGACTTACATACTCCGGATCGGTGTTTTCCATCATGCGCTCTACTTCATCTGCATTTTGAACAACGGTTCCCATATGGTGATGGAACGTAAGGTTAATTCCATACTCTTCTTTTGCAATCTTACCAAGTCGATTCATACCATCGCAAAAGATCTTCCATTCTTCATCGTTCATTACATATTTGTGTCCAAATACCGGTGTGTCTAACATTCCTTGCACACTATGACTTTGCTCAGATGCTCCAATCACTTTTGCTCCCATTTCTTTTAAATATGTAAGTTGGGCACGAAATTCCTTTTCCACTTCTTCAAATGGTTTTGTAATCAGAAAACTTGAAAACCATTGATTGCAAATTTCTATTCCTCTTAATTCCAAGGCTTTTTTTAGCACGTTTGTATCTTTTGGATACTTATTTCCAACCTCTGAGCCGGTAAATCCAGCCAGTGCCATTTCACTAACACATTGCTCAAATGTATTTTCACTTCCTAAATCCGGCATATCATCGTTTGTCCATGCGATTGGTGCAATTCCAAGTTTTACCTTTTCCTTATCAAACATCTTATTTACCTCTTTTCTTTCTTTTTCTTTTCTAAAAACTCATATCTCCCTTGTGCCTATATCGTATCAGAATTTTTCTCCTTCTAAAATTGGCATATTTTTTCATTTTGTGTGGACTTTATTTAGATTATATTTCTTGAAATTTTAAGTGGTAAATATTTTGGGTCATATTTTTAGATTTTTATCATTTTGCACATTTGACACACAAAAAGCACACAAAAAGATGTTGTATAAATCACAACATCTTTTTGTGTGCTTTTCGATATTCTGCTGGACTAACTCCATTCATTTTTTTAAATACTTTAGAAAAATAATGATAATCATTAAATCCTGATTTTTCAGATATCTCGCGCATTTTAAGACTGCTTTCTACCAAAATCTTTTTGGCATATTCAATTCTTAAATTCAATAGATAACTGGCGAATCCAATTCCCATCTCTTGATGAAAAAGGTAACTAAGATAGGTACTATTTACCCCTGCTACATTTGCTGCATCATTTAGACCGATAGATTCTCGAAAATGATTTGCCACATATTCCTCAGCAATACGAACCGGCTGGCTTACTTTCTCAGAAATCCCCCTCTTATCTTCCTGAAAAAAGTTCTCTTCTATCTTTTTAAGAACCTCTATTACTTTTTCTATACTATATCCTCCCACAAAGTATTCCTCTTCATCAATACCACAAACTCGTCTGACTTTTCTAAGCCATTGAAATACAAGCCTCTTCTCTGTTGACTCCCGTTTGAATGCACCAACTGCTTGTTCTCCCATTTTTTGAAACCCATCTCGGTCATGCTTATATTTAAAAACATCTATTTGCTGGATCATGATCTCCGCCTCACTTGGAAGTTTTGTTCCTACACATTTTCCATTTTCATAATAAGCAATTCCACCTTCTTCATAAAAACACATCTTCACCATCGTTCTCGCCTGTTGATATGCTTGGCGAAGCGACTCAAATCCAATACAAATATTGCTCACTCCAATAGAAAAACATTCCTTCTCCTTTTTGCATATTTTATAGCAGGCAGATGCAGTACTTGTCAGCTTTTGATACATTACACTACTTTTATGAATTTCCGATAGATCAATAAAACAACAAAAAACTCCATTTCCAATATAAATAATTTCTCTTTCATTTTCATGCTCTACTAATAACTCATCTACTTCTTTCGTCAACCGTTCTAAAAATTCCAGACAATACTGTTCTTTCTTAATTTCTTCCCATGGATCTTCTATTGTTTCTTTCTCTTCTAATTTCAGCACGATTACAGCACTATTTTTATAAATTCCTTTTACTCCTGCTTTCTTCTGCTCCTGTTCTCTCTCTTCTCCTTTCAGACTTCCCACTAAAACTTGATTAAAAAATAAATATTTTTTATTAGAAAACTGTATCTGTGATGGTCTTGCTTCTGTTTCTAATTCTTTGTTTTCTATATGACGTTTTTCGATATGGCTCATAGCAACAGAAAGTATGGAATATAAACTTTTTTCATCTAATGTATTTTTTAGTATATATTCATCTGCCCCCTCTTGCATGGCTCGTTTCACATATTCAAATTCATCATGACAACTTAACGCAATAATGTAAATATTTTTATATCTTTTTCGAATTTCATGAATCAACTGTATCCCATCTATCAGCGGCATTGCAATGTCTGTGACAACTAAATCAATCGTTTCCTTCTCCAAAACATCTAATGCTTCTTCTCCATCTCGAACATCTGCATGAATACAAAATCCTGCTTCTTCCCATGCAGGAAGCATCTTTAAATAGCTTCGGACAAGATAATCATCATCTGCCAATAATGCTTTTTTCATATGCTTTACACCCCATCTCTAATCTCTGGCAAATAAATCATTGCCGTAGTCCCTTTATCACTACTTTTATAAGATAAATCTGCCTTCTCCTTATAATATAATTTAATTCGATCACGCACATTTGAAACTCCAACGGCTGTCAAACCTCTTGTTTTTTTTCCTTTGCTTGTAAGAAGATCAATCATCTGTTCTTCTGTCATTCCCCTTCCGTTATCTTTTACCTCCATATATAAATTTCCCTCTTTCACCCATGCTCGAATAGTCAATCTTCCCTGCTTTTGTTTAATATCAAGCCCATGGAGCAACGCATTCTCTACAAGTGGCTGCAAAATCAACCTTGGAATTCGGCAGCTTTGGGCTTCTTCTTGAATCTCATAGCTAAATGAAATCGTTTCTCCACTACGAAATTCTTGCAAACAAATATATTTCTCTAGAATATGTATTTCTTCTGCTACTGTCAGAAAAGCTCCTTTCTTACGAATACATGTTTGCAATATCTCTATAAAATTATCTAAAACATCTGCTATCTCTTTTTCTCCTTTAATAAGAGCTGCATATTTTATAGAACTTAATGTATTATACATGAAATGGGGTGTGATTTGATATTGCAATGCCTCTAATTCAGCATCTTTTTTCCTTTCCTCTTCTATAATAACTTGTTGAATTAATTTTTGAATCTGATCGAGCATCTGATTAAATTGTTCCGATAACATTCCAATTTCATCATCAGAAACTTTCTCCGCTCTTGCACCTATATCTCCTTTAGAAACTTTCTCAATCGTATTGACTAATTTTCTAAGTGGATCAGAAACTACCTGTGTAATGTAGGCTGCTGGCACTAGAGAAAGCAAAATAAACAAAATTACCATTTCCATAATGCGATTTCTCATTTTCCACATATCGCCAATAACTGCTCTTCTCTCCACCTTAGCCAAAAGCCCACAGCCTGAGAATTTTCCCTCATAATAAACATAAATATACTTTTTATCCACACCAACAATGCTCTCTTTAGAATAATCTGATTGCATTTCTTCCAAACTCTCATAAGTTTCTCCCATCTGAAACTTCCCTTTTGAAGTAATCACTTGATTTTTCTTTAAAAGAATCAATTCATCAAGTCCTATATCGGAGGCATTATCAAAATAATCATAGAAAATTCTATTTTCCTCAATGTTCGTATAAAGATAGCCAAGAACCTTCCCATTTTTACTTTCAACGGTTTCCACAAAAGATAGTATTTTTTTCTCGTCATTCACAATATCATTTAAAATCACTGGTTCAACTCCATCTTTTCCACTCTGAACATATTCCTCTGTCATCGTACTATCCAAAATGCTTTTATAAACAGGATAATCCCTAGATGTGACAAGCTGTGCCGTTTTCGGAATCAGAAGATATATAGAAGATATTACATCATCTCGAGTCTTATAAAGACGAAGCTGTCTTGCTATCGTCTCTAACTCTTTTTCATCTTTTGTTTTTAAATAATTAGAAATCCCTTCTTCTATTTCATTATCACACGATGCATCGACTCCAACATAAAATGCCCCCTGCATCATCTCATCAATTGTTTCTGACAAAAGATGTATTCTTTGCTTCAATACTATCCTATAATTTTCTTCAATCATTTGTGCCGCTTCCCTATAAAACACAGCAGCAATACTGATAACAGTAAAAAAGGTAATACCTATAATTGAGACCATTATTTTACTTCGAATACGTTTTAGTTTCATGTGCCCTCCTGTATTCCCCTATATTTTCTTTTGTCAATATTTCTGCTTCTATAATATGATCTTGCATATCGCCCTCTTCATTTCTTATATTATCTAAAAACTGAATGGTTTCATATCCAATTTCATATCCTGATTGTAAAGCTAATGCGGATAACCTACCATTTTCTAGCGCATCTAATGCATCTTTTTGTTCATCTAATGTAACAATTTTAAGTCCCTGACTTTCGGTTGCACTAGAAAGTCCTAATGCAGTTACCGCACTTGTAGCAAGAATTCCTTTTACTTTTGGATATTCTTCTAATAAAGTCCGCACCTTTTTCTCAGACATCTGGAGATTTGCATATCCACTTTCTACAAAAGCAATTGTAATCTCATCTTCTAATGCCATATAATCTTGAAATCCTTTTACTCTCTCCTTATGTACGGTCTGCTCCAAACTTCCTGATACAATTCCAACTTCACCTTTATGTCCTATCTCGTTGGCAAGAATTTTTGCTAATTCATACCCAATTTTCTCATTGTCAATACCGATATAAGGAATCTCACTTCCTTCAAAACCTGTATCAAATGTTATAGTTGGAATTCCCAACGCTTTTATTTCTCTCATATAATTTGGTATATTATAAGAATCAATGGGCGATATAGCCAAAGCATCTACTTCTTGTTCTATCAAGCCCTTCATTAACTTATCTTGAACATCTTTTTTCAATTCAGAATCCGGTGATAAGAAAATAATTTCCATTCCATACTTTTCAGCTGCTGCCTCCATTCCAGAATGAACTGACATCCAGTATTCACTTGAACTTGATTTTGTCACAACGCCAACGATATATCGTTCTTCCACATCTTGGTAGTTTTGGATCTTCCCACAACCCAGGAGATTGCTCAGCAATATTCCACAAATCCCCCAAATATACAGTACTTTTTTTCGTTTCCCCATGTTCTATTTCCCTTATATCATAATACTGATTGTTTCTGCTACAAATTATACTTCGTTTTAATATTCAGCCCTGTATAATAATATTCCTGCTTGATTTCTTCCTCGTTTAATAAATGATCTGCCAACAGACGAAGCGGACGATAGCCCTGTTCAAATCCATTCTGATCGATCAGAAAATCCGCAATTTCTTCCTGCAATAATCTTTCATTTTTTGGCGTTTGATCATAGATAATAGCATACGGTCTGCGCTCTAATCCTAGCTTATCGAACGCTCTTTTTATCCCTTCTTGTCCACCGGATACAACAAAAATGCTATTAATTCCTGCGATATTGATCATAGCATTTTCAATAATATGCTCTACCTCATCTGCATCGTTGAAACTTCCCTGTACCCCTGCAATCTCTAACTCAGGTGAACTGCGTTTCATCTCTTCTACAAAACCATCGACTCGTTGGTTATTTAATAAGCTGCTAAAATATCCGGTTATAATGAGAACCTTTCCCGTCCCTCTCGTAAGCATTCCCATAAGTCCGGCTGCCACACGCCCGCTTTTCTTATTATCCATACCGACAAAACAACTTCTTCCTGTTCCAACAATATCTGAATTAAATGTCACCACCGGTATTTTCTTCTCATAGATCATCTCATTTAATTTTGCTCGGACTTTCTCAGAATCTACCGGCATAATGGCAAGACCTCTTATTTCTTCTTTCATCAATTCTTCTAATGCCATGAGCTGATCTTCTTCTCCAACGGACTCTCTCTCCTTAATGACAACCTCGATTCCTAGGCTTGATAATTCTTTCACAGCAGTTTGAATTCCTCGATTCACTTCTAACATAAAAGAAGCCTTTGAAAGCTGTGTCACAACTCCGAGCTTAATCTTTCCACCATAGTTCGTCTTCTTCTTTCTAGGCTTATGCACATACCCTAATTCTTCTGCTATTTTCTCTATCTCCTTCGCAACGTCTGGATTAATTCTTCCTCGTTTATTTAATGCACGATCAACGGTTCCTCTGGATACGCCAGCTTTTTCTGCTATTTGTTGAATTGTAACAGCCATACTCTCATCTCCTCACTTTTCGCTTTTCTTTTTTTGATTTTCTCTTGTTTCATATGTTATTTGACATTATCGTTTCTCTATTTCTTTATCATACCACATCAAAAAAAAGCACGCAATGGCTATGCGTGCTTTTTTCTCATCTTTTTATCAATACGAATACGATTCTATTTAAAAACCAATAGCTTCATACACTTCATCGGATACCGGTTCACACCATTCACTGCTTCCATTTTCCCCCGGCACTTCAATTGCCAAATGAGAAAACCAGCTGTCTTTCGCTGCCCCATGCCAGTGTTTTACTCCTACTGGAATGTTCACAACGTCACCTGGGTGAAGCTCTTTTACTTCTTTTCCCCATTCTTGGTAATAACCACGACCAGCCACACAGACTAAAATCTGTCCGCCGCCTTTATCCGCATGATGAATATGCCAATTATTGCGGCATTTTGGTTCAAATGTCACATTAAAAATACCAACTTGGCTTGTAGAAATTGGGGCGATATAGCTTTGTCCAATGAAATATTGTGCGAATCCATCGTTTGGCTCTCCAATTGGAAATACCATGCTGTTTTCATGTTTTTGCTTTTCATCTGCACAGTCATTTTCTTCTGTCCACACTTCTTTTGCCATACGAAAAGCAGCCCAAGCCTTTGGCCAACCCGCATAAAATGCTGCATGAGTTAAAATTTCTGCAATTTCTGTCTTTGTAATTCCATTGTTCTTTGCACTCATTAAATGATATTGAAAAGAAGAATCCACAAGCCCTTGTGACATAAGAGACACAACGGTCACGAGCGAACGATCACGAAGAGAAAGTGACTCTGTTCGATTCCATACTTGTCCAAATAATACATCATCATTTAATTCTGCAAATTTAGGAGCGAATTCTCCTAATGAATCTCTGCCTGCTGTTTGTTTTACTGCCATCTTTTTATTCCTCCTCACACAATGTACGAATGTTTTTTCTTTATTGTATCACTGGCATTTTCCAATCACCAATACTTATAATGAATAAATATCTATGCTTTTTTTCTATATATACTTTGTGTTACAATAGTAATGAAAGCGAGCTACAAAAGACATCGATTTCAAACAGCGCTATAACAAAGATTTTAGGAGGAATTTTCCATGGAATTACGAGTATTACAATATTTTCTTGCGGTTGCGAGGGAGGAGAGCATCTCAGCGGCTGCCCAATCTTTACATCTGACACAGCCAACCCTTTCTCGACAGTTAAAGGAATTAGAAGAAGAGCTTGGAAAACAACTCCTAATACGCGGAAATCGAAAAATCATCTTAACGGAAGATGGTATTTTGCTGAAAAAGCGTGCGGAGGAAATTTTAGACCTTGTAAAAAAAACAAAACAAGATTTCTCCCTTTCCGATCATACGATTAGCGGCGATATTTATATTGGCACCGGAGAAACCGATGGAATACGTCAGATTGCAAAAACGGCAAAACAACTGCAACGCATTTATCCAAATATCCATTTTCATATGGTGAGCGGAGATGCTTCTGATGTTTGTGAACGCCTTGATAAAGGGCTGTTAGACTTTGGAATTCTCCTCGGTGACATCGATAAAATGAAATATCAATACATGGAGCTTCCTATGAAAGATGTATGGGGCGTTTTAATGAAGAAAAACAGTCCCCTTGCAAAAAAAGAAACGATTTCTCCTGAAGATCTTTTGGAAAAACCGTTAATTATATCCCGACAAATTCAAAACAAAAGCAGCCTCTATCACTGGCTGCAAAAGGAGCCTTCCGACTTAAATAGCGTAGCGACTTATAATCTCATCTATAACGCTTCTCTTATGGTAGAGGAAGGAATAGGCTATGCCTTTGCCCTCGATAAATTAATTAACACAACTGGCAACAGCAATCTTTGTTTTCGCCCACTCAATCCTCATTTAGAAATTGGAATGTCCCTCGTCTGGAAAAAATATCAAGTATTTTCAAAAGCATCTGAATTATTTTTACATACGTTACAAGAAAACTTAGACACTTTTTCTTCTAATACGAAATAATTATATTTATATCTCGTATTATATAGCACTATTTCCTCCATGCAGACGACACAAATAACAAGGAAACGATATTAGAAAATTTATAGGAACACCATTATTTCTTCCATGTAGACGGCACGAATAATAAGAGCATTGGAAATAACTCCAGCCTTCCTGCTAACATATCAAAAGACAAAACTAATTTGGATATTACGCTGAAATCTCCAAAGTTTCCTTTTGGCCCAACAAGCTCCAACCCTGCTCCAATGTTATTTAAAGCCGCCACAACAGCGGTAAAATTTGTGATAAGATCAAAATCATTTAATCCAATGATCACGATGGATATTACAAACACTAAAATATAACCTGCAAAATAAGTATTAATCGATCGCAGCACATGATGTTCCACTTTCTTTCCTTCAAAACGGATCACACGAACGCCTTTTGGGTGAATCATTTGATACATCTCCTTATAAAAGGTCTTCATAATAATGGCGAATCGAGACACTTTAATCCCGCCTCCTGTGCTTCCTGCACAAGAACCAACGAACATAAGGGCAATTAATAATTCCTTAGAAAAAGACGGCCACTGGTCAAAGTCGACGGTTGAATATGCGGTAGTCGTAATAATCGAGGAAACTTGAAATGCCGAGTGGTGAAATGCACTGAGCCAGCTTGAAAACATCGGCTGAATATCAACGGCAATGACGATAATGGCAAACACAATAACCGCTAAGTAGTAACGCATTTCTTCACAACGAAAGGCTTGCTTCCACTGTTTAATTAAAATTAAATAGTATACCCGAAAATTAATTCCGAATAAAATCATAAATACAATTGTAACCCACTGCACATAAGGGGAATACTCTTGTAAACTTCCTGTCTTTGAACCAAAACCACCTGTTCCAGCTGTTCCAAAGCTAATAATCAGGGAATCAAAAAAAGAAACTCCCCCGAAAAGCAACAGTATCACTTGTATCAATGTTAAACAAAAATAAATCTCATATAATAATTTAGCCGTCGTTCGAATTCTAGGAACTAACTTTCCAACAGACGGCCCTGGGCTTTCGGCTTTCATCAATAAGACATTATAGCTTCCAGACAGCGGTAAAATCGCTACCATAAAGACAAGAACTCCCATTCCCCCGATCCATAAAGTGAAACTTCGCCAGAAAATGCTCGTATAAGATAACATTCCCACATCATCAACAACACTGGCACCTGTTGTTGAAAATCCGGATACTGCTTCAAAAAAAGCATCGATAAATAACGGAATTTCTCTTGATAGGAAAAAAGGAATCGCTCCCATAACACTTAATAAAATCCAGCTAAGGGCAACTGCCACATAGCCCTCTTTCGCAAAAAATACTTTATTTTGTGGTTTCTTTCTCGTCCCTAAAAACCATAAAAAAGCACACAGTAATAATGTGATAAAAAATGACCACCCCGTTTTTTCTCGATAAATCAAAGAAACAATACAAGGAAGTGATAAAAAAAGCGCCTCAAATCCCATAACACAGGCTAAAAGATAGCGAACCATCGCATAATTCACAACTCTCCCCTACCTTTCTTTTAAAATATCCTCAATATCATTTAATCTCGTATGTGTTGTTACAACAATGACAACATCTCCTACTTGCATCGTATCTTGCCCCCTCGGCATAATAATCTTTCCATTTCTTATCATACAACAGACTAACACATTTTCTTTCAAAGGCAATTCTGCAAATGTTTTTCCTATCATCGCACACGTTGGGCGAATTCGAAACGCTAACGCTTCCGCACGATTATTAATAATTTTATATAATGTCTCAACGTTGCTTCCATAGGAATTTTGCTTTGCGCGCACATATTGCAAAATACTGTTTGCCGTTACATATTTCGGATAAATAACACTTCCTAAATTCAATTCATCGATAATATCTTCAAACCGCAAATGATTCACTTTTGTCACGACTTTCGCTTTTGAATATTTTTTTGCGTATAATGCCAACATAATATTTTCTTCATCTAAATCCGTAAGCGCTGCAAAAAAGTCCATCTGCCGCAATCCTTCTTCTTCCAGCACATCTTTATCCGTTCCATCTGCCTCTACTAAAATAGCTTTTGGAAAAAGCTCGCTTAATTCCTCACAACGTTGCTTGTCCTTTTCAATAATCCGCACTTGAATTCCCGCTTCTAATAACAATTCGGTCAAATAATAGGCAAGTTTTCCACCGCCGATCAACATGGCATTTCTCACCTTCGGTATTTCCACACCGATTTTTTTCAGGAAATGATGCACTTGTTGATAAGATCCAATAATAGAAATTCGATCTTGCTCTTTTAAAACAAAGCTCCCTGTCGGTATCACGATATTCTCTTCTCGTTCCACTGCACAAATTAAAATATTGGAACCGATTCTTTTTTCAATGTCCATAATGGCGCATTCATGTAACTTACTTCCTATCGGCACGTTCACTTGCAACAATTCCACCCGTTCTTTTAAAAAAGTATCCACCTTAATGGCTGACGGAAATCGGATTAATTTTGCCATCTCTTGAGCGGCTGCTTTCTCCGGATTAATAATCATAGAAAGCCCTAGTTCCTCTCTTAAATACTGCATTTCTTTATGATATACAGGATTTCGAACACGAGCAATTGTCTTACAGCCTCCTGCCTTTTTTGCCATTAAACAACACAATAAATTCTTTTCATCGGAATCGGTAACTGCGATAAGCAAATCCGCCTCTTGAACACCTGCCTCCATCTGAACGGAATAGCTCACACCGTCGCCAACAATCCCCATAATATCATAATTAATGGACGTCTGTTCCACAACCCTTTGATCAATATCAATTAATGTGATCTCATGTCCTTCTTGATTTAATTGTTCCGCCAGACTGCTTCCAACCTTTCCACAGCCTACAATCATAATCTTCATCTGTATTCTTTCTTATGATAGAAAAACAATTCTATTTTTCCTATATCATACTTTCCTTTCCTATATTTCTCTCTGTCTATTGCTTTCTTTTTTCATTCTACCATAATTCTAAGACCATGGAAATAGAGAGTTTTCCGTCAGAAGAAGCGCACATTGTATCCATTCGATCGTTTAAGGGCAAGCTCCCAACTTTCGAAGTGAACTTGCCCTTTTTTTACAAAACTTATTTATTTGCTGTTAATAAATCTACTAATTCCTGTACTTTTTTCTCTGTACAAATTAATCCATGATTTAACCAGATTCTTGAATCAACTTCGTATACGTTTCCGGATTCAACCGCTGGTACTTTTGACCATAGTGGATCCGCTTTGATTTCATCGTAACGTGCTTTTGCAGCTTCTACACTTTCCTGATCCGCAGAACCATAACCAGCAATTAAGATGATATTATCTGCTTGTAAATCTGGAAGTGTTTCCATAGAAATCGCAAGGTTATCTGTTGTGTCATATTCCACTGCCATTGGATCTGGTTCTAATCCTAATCCATCTTCTGCGTATAAGAACTCGCTCATTTCATTTGCAGAGTATGGATATAAACGAATTTCATTTTTTAAGATACGAAGCATTGCTACTGTTTCATCGCCAATTGCTTCATGTAATTTTTCATTGGCATCTGCTAAAAATTGATTATATTGTTCAATTCTAGCCTTTGCCTCATCTTCCATACCAAAAACTGCTCCGATTGCTAATGTAGAGTTTACTTTATCTTGTAAATTAAATGCAATCGTAGGTGCAATCTTACTTAATTCATCATATACTGTTTGATCAAAAGCATCACGAATAATAATGAGATCTGGTTCATAAGAAAGAATTTCTTCATAGTTTACTGTATTAGCTTCTTCATCGACGCTAATAGAAGCAATTCCTTTTTCATTCATTTCATCTTCTAAATAAAATCCATCAAAATTTCTTCCTGCAATAAAATCGATATCCAATGCTAATAACAAGTCTTCCATTTTAATAGAAATAACTCTCTGTGGATCCTTTGGCACAACTGTTGTTCCATATTTATGTTCCACAACCGCATTTCCGTCTTCATTAAATGTCACGCTTGCTGGCAACGCAATAGAAGCGCTGGCTACGGTATCTTGACTGCTTGTTGTTGCCTCTGTTTTTGTTCCTTCACTTGTTGCAGTTGTTGTGCTATCGCTAGATCCACAGCCTACTAATGCCATCATAGCTGCACCTAACATACTCATTAAAATTACACTTTTTTTCAGTTTCATTTTCTTTCTCCTCGTGTTATGAATTTATAAAATACATCGCTGTATTTGAATCACTTTCTTTGTCGGCTTTCTTTTCTGCCCATAGACAATTAATAAACCGTTGTCACTTCATATGGCAGACAAAGCGGAGCCTGTGTTCTTGGATCGTATACAATATCTGCTTCAATTCCAAAGACTTGTTTACAGATCGCCTCTGTCACGACTTCTTTTGGACTTCCTTCCGCTACAATCGTTCCTTTTTTTATTGCGATAATATGATCCGCATAGCGAGATGCATGGTTTAAATCATGCACAATCATAACGATCGTTCTTTGATATTGTTCATTGATCTTTTTTAATAGTTTCAATACTTCTAACTGATGCGCCATATCCAAAAAGGTTGTCGGCTCATCTAAAAATAATAAATCTGTATTTTGGGCAACTGCCATTGCAATCCACGCTCTCTGTCTTTGCCCTCCTGATAATTGCATCAAAGAGCGATCTTCAAACTCCTTCATATGAGTCATCTCTAATGCCCAGTCGATAATCCCTTGATCTTCTTGATTTAACATGGAAAATCCTTTTTTATATGGATTTCTTCCATAAGATACCAACTCTCTTACCGTAAGCCCTTCTGGCGATTCCGGATTTTGAGGCAGCACTGTCAAAAGCCTTGCAACCTCTTTTCCGGGTTGATTATGAATGGATTTTCCATCTAATAAAACAGCACCTTTTGTTGGAGTCATAATTCTACACATCGTCTTTAAAATCGTCGATTTTCCAGAACCATTGGCTCCAATTAAAGCCGTTATCTTCCCCTCCGGAATCTGTACGGATAAATCGTCGACAATCACTCTTTTTCCGTATGAAATTTGCAGCTCTTTGGCATAAAGTTCCATTCCTCTTCTTACTCCTTTCCACTTCTTCTATTCTAAAAATCTTTTACCCTCACTCTATTAAAACTGCCTGTTCTTACTCTGCCCGAAGCAATAAATATAAGAAATATGGCGCTCCAATAATCGATACGACAATTCCTAGTGGAATCTCATTTGGCTGAATAATCGTCCTTGCAATAAAATCCGAAACCGCTAATAAAAGCGCTCCTGATAATGCCGCAACTGGAATCACTTTTTCATGTCTTGGTCCTACAAGTTTTCTTGTTAAATGCGGACAAATCAGCCCTACAAATCCAATGGCACCTCCCACTGCGATGCTTGCACCGGCAAGTGCTACTGCCAGCATAAGAAAAACAAATCGCTCTCTCTTTAAGTTGGAACCAAGCCCAATGGAAACTTCATCACTTAACCTTATAATATTTAATTTCCTAGAATTATAAATAAAGTAAGGTACAATTATACAAATCCATGGAAGCAGTGCAACAATATATTTCCAGTTACTTCCAAACAAACTTCCGATCGTCCATATATTCACTCGATTAAATTTCTCTGGTGATAATCGTGTTGTCACAATTAATTCCACCGCATTAATTCCCGCACTCATACCGATTCCAATTAATACAAGGCGTATCGGCGAAATGGCTTCGTCTTTTTTATACGCCAATCGATAGATAGTCAGCGCAGTAATCGAGGCTCCAATAATCGATACGATCGGCAATGTAAAAACTCCCATAAGAGTATTCACTGGTGTCAAATAAACAAATAACAAGACTGCTAACCCTCCACCTGCATTTACACCTAAGAGGCTTGGGCTTGCTAAGGAGTTTTTGGACACTGCTTGGAACACACAACCGGACACCGATAATCCGGCTCCCACTAACATGGCTAACACTAATCTCGGCAATCGGAAACTAAATAAAATCAGCTCTTGTCGCTCCGTTCCTTGTCCAAATAACGTTTTAAATACTTCCATCGGAGTTAGTCTTATATAACCCGAATTGATACTCATTAGTAAAACAGTGAGAAGTCCTACGATATGAAATGCAATGACTGCCAAAAGACGAATATTTTGCTTCTTTCCCATGCCTATCTTCCTCCTTCGCTTTTCATTGCTAAATAAATAAAGAATGGAACACCGATCATCGCTGTAATCGCACCAAGCGGTGTCTCAAATGGCGGATTGACAATACGCGCTAAAATATCTGCTAAAACAATGAGCAATCCTCCAAGCAACATGGAGTATGGTATCACCCATTTATAATCGGTACCAACAAAAAACTTTGCTATATGAGGAATAATCAATCCTACAAAACTAACAGGCCCTACAATCGCTACGGAGGCTCCTGTTAAAATTAATACAAGAAACATTCCTTTTTTCTTCGTCTGCTCTGTCTTTTCTCCAAGATTAATGGCAACCTCTTCACCAAGACTTAAAATCGTAATGGACTTTGAGATACCTACGGAAAAAATCAGTCCAATGAGAATCCAAGGGGCTACGAGCCTTACTTGTTCCCATCTCGCTCCGGAAACTCCACCTGCATTCCAAAAAGTCAGCTCCTGTGACATTTTAAACGCAATGGCTAACCCTTGGCTAAATGCGCTAAATAATGAGGTAATGGCAGAACCTGCCAAAGCCAAACGCATCGGAGTTGCTCTCCCTTTTTGTATGCTGCTCACCGCATAAATCAAACCTGCTGCCAAAGCTGCTCCGAAAAAAGAAAATAAAATAACGGTATTATAAGATGCAGCTGGAATCAATGCCATTGCCACAGCAAGACCAAAACCTGCACCTGCATTAATTCCAAGAATCGATGGACTTGCCATTGGGTTTCTCGTCATTCCTTGCATAATCGCTCCCGATACTGAAAACGCTGCCCCCACCATAAGTCCTGTCAAAATACGTGGAATTCGTAAATTCATAATAATTACATGCGAATCATTATTGGAATCATATTGAGAAAACGCCTCTAAAATCGTTTTGATGCTGATGTTTTTCACTCCAAGCCTTATGGATAATAAGGAAAAGAAAAGAAGCAACAACGCTGTAATCAAAATAATTACTAGCTTTTCTTTTATAGAAGGTTTTCTATTTGCTCTAATCCATTTAATTTTTCATCACTCCTATCTAGTTAGTCTTAACTAACATTCGGTATTATAGTACGACGTCGTACCTAAGTCAAGATTTTTTTTACATTTTGAGAATTTTTATCATTTTATTCTCAAATCCTTTATTTATCCCCTTCCTCACACCCTTTTTTTCTTTCATATAAGAATCTTACTGCTCTGTCCTTCACTATCTGCTTGACACATTTTTATGGAGTGGATAATATATAGGTACTTTACACAATAAGGAAGGTTATATTTATGGTTACAATTAAAGATATAGCAAAAGCTGCTGATGTTTCTGATTCAACAGTCTCTATTATTCTAAATGGAAAGGCTGCTGAGCGCAAAATATCTGTGCATACACAACAAAAGGTGATGGAGGCGGTTCATCAATTGGGCTATCGCCCAAATCTCTCTGCACGCCGTTTACGTCAGGAACTCCCTACAAAACCTTCTATCGCCGTATATTGGTCATCTGATGTCTCACTCCTTCGTGTCATTCAAGGATTACAAATGATATCGACAAAGATGCACATTGATTATGACCTCATTATTCGCAACTACACGCCGAAAAAACTGTGCGAAGAGAAGGAACTTATGATTCCAAATCTCTATGCCGGCATTATTATTTTAAATGCTACGGACGAGGATCTCGCTTACTTGGAATCTCTGCCGTTTACTCCTCCCATTGTGCTATGCAATCGTTCTTCCAAACGATATACAACCGTATTTGTGGACACACAAAAAGCAGGGGAGCAACTTGCGACAGTGTTCGAAAAAAATCATCAATCCCATGTCGCCGTTATGCTGTCCAATAACCGAGAGCAACATATCCCTAAAAAAATTCAATCCTTTTTATCCCATTGTAAAGAAAAGGGAATTACGATACAAAAAGAACATATTTTTTGGAGTGACCGCTCGATTCAAGGCGGCATTGCCAGTGCCAAGGCGCTTTTACATACGCCCCATACCCCAAAGGCAATTTTATGTTCCAACGATTATATGGCACTAGGCGTCTGTTATTATTTTCAACAACAGGGAATTAAAATACCAGAGGACTTTCAACTGCTTTCCCTTAGCATTGGAAACCGTGAACTTCTCTGCTACTCCAATCCGCCTATCTCCACGATGGATATGCCTTGGGAAGAAATTGCAGCTCAAAGTTTTCGCTTTTTAATTAAAAGTTTTCAATCAAACTCTTATTTGCCGGAGCATATCCCAATTGACACTCCATTTTATGAGAGAATTTCTTGTCCGATTGATGAGAGTTTATCGCCGAATTGAGCGATTTTTACCACAAAAAACGAGGGCTGTTGCAATCCGTATTTCAGCAACAGCCCTCGTACTATTTATGTTTTTTTCTCTTTTTCTAAGAGGAAATACCCTATCCTCTAACAGCAGCCACAGCCTGGATTTCTATGTCCATATTCGTCCATACAATCTTCTGCTGGATTTTTCATACAAAGATGAACGGCTGCTTTCTTAAATGTCATCGGCAACGCTAAAATATTTGGATTTTGTCCAACAAATTTTTTCTTAGCGTCTTCTAAAGCCTCTTTAAATGTCTCTCTTGTTTTAAGCCCCATACCTCTTGCATATCCAGGTTCTTCCGCTCCGACAATATAAATGGCGCTTGTATTCATTTCTGCAATGTGTCCACAAGACATCATGGAAAATCCATGGAATGGGTGGAACGCATTTGTAAAACGATATTTTCGAATATAGTCTTCATTTGTTGCAAAATATTCACCTAAACGATTCATATCCGGCAAAGTGTTCATATGATCGTGCTGGAATAATTCATATAGCTCTCTTAAATATGTCCATAATTCATCGTCAACTACCCACGACCTAAAGGTCATGGGCTTGTAACTGCCCAGTCGTACTA
>Cebus_capucinus_imitator_PRJNA485217_SSR105__coassemble_300_pt1 | contig 25915 bp, 22 predicted proteins | sample Cebus_capucinus_imitator_PRJNA485217_SSR105__metabat2_low_PE_004 | metagenome-assembled genome bin Cebus_capucinus_imitator_PRJNA485217_SSR105
ATGGAAGTGTCTTATATCCCCATAGCTAAAGCAAGGGGTTTTACGACACATTGGAGTAATATCGATCATATCGCCTTTCGCTTTAATCTGTCGATTTTCCGTATTTAGTATATACTGGCATTTATCGATAACCGACTCTCTCGTTTGATTGACAAACAAGAGCAAAAATTCATCGCCGACTTGATGCCCATAGGTGTCATTAATCTTTTTAAAATTATCGATATCGATAATCGCCATATAAACCGGGCTATCTGGATTTTCTTTAATAAAATGTTGATAATAATATTCAAACATAGAACGAGTCGGAAAATGAGTTAATCCATCATTTAAAGAAAGCAGATCTTCGCTTACTTGCATATAATTCATGATATTGCCTTCTCGATCTTTAATTGGAATCATCGTATTTTTATCATGTCCAATAAATCTTCCGTCTATTTTTACTCGTGTTTCATAATTTACTTTTTCCCCTTTTTCAATGTGTATTTTCAATGTGTACATCAATTGTTTTTAAGATATGAGAAACATCATCGACTACCAAATCCGCAAAACGATTTCCAAATAAAAATAATCATTGGCATATAAAATTGTAGAATGTTGATCATTTTTACAATACAATACAATACTTCCGCATGTATATGGTTTAAAATATTCACAGTTCTATTTTCCAAAGATGTCTTCAATTTCATACTCCCTTCTAAAAACAATTTTTCTTTTGTAAAATTCCCTGCATTCTATACCGTGATCGTCATTTTTACGGAAATATTATAATACATTCTCTTTTCTTTGACACCTACCTCTTTCTACCATGCGCTAAGAAAAAATAGGATCCGCAATTGGAAACTTTAATTTTATTTGAAATCCGCCATTATTTTTTGCCTGCACACTTCCTTTATGCTGTTCCATCAAATATTTCACAACGTAAAGCCCTACTCCGCTTCCCTTTTCACTCCTTGCTTCATCACAGCGATAAAACCGCTCAAAGATTTTATCGACTTTCTCTTCTGACACCCCATCTCCATTATCGTTCCAGTCCAACACAACCATATCCCCTTCCTCATAGAGCGCAATCTCAATGAGAAGAGGGCGTTTTTTTACATATTTTATGCTATTTTCCAATAAATTATCATAGATCCGCTTTACCTGCTCCACATCGATAAGCACTTCTCTCATTCGTTCTCTTTCGCTCGTAAAAGAAAATTGAACTTCTTCTAAGACGCTTTCTTTTTGTGCCACATAATGGAGCGTATACTCAACTAGATCGACTGGCATCATATGAAACGGCATCTGACCGCTCTCCATTCTGGAAAAATCAAAGAGCTTCTGCAAGAGAACATTCATCTCACAGGTGGATTCATATGCCGTCTTTAAATAAAATTCCTGTTTTTTTGGCGTATTTGCCACCCCATCTAGCACCCCTTTAATATAGCCTTGAATGGAAGTGAGCGGCGTTCTTAAATCATGAGAAATTCCCGTCACCATATCGGTTCTCGCTTTCTCATTTTTCATTCGCTGTTCCTGATCGTTTAACATCGTCTTTTGCATCTCATTGAACGTATGGCATACATTTTCAAATTCCTTTTCTCCCTGATACTGAATCTCTTCTTGTAAGTTGCCATTTTGTATGCGCTCCGCCCCTTCTAATAGCTTCTCTAGCGGTTCCATAACTATCTCATTTAATTTTCTTGTAAAAAACGATGATAAAATCAAAAGAACGGCAATGGTTCCAAATCCTATCAACAAAAGTGCCCCAAATAATACGGTAACTGATTGATGAATCGTGCTGACAATCCAATTTCCCTCTGGAAAGTCCGCTGCCACAAGGTATCCCTTCCCTTCTCCCATATCTTTTGCGACAATTGTCGCCTTTTGATGATAGAAAATCTCCGCTCCATCTGGAATAGAAAGTTCCCCGATAAATAGCTCTGCCAAATCTTTCATTTTCTCGCTATCCGTTCCATCTATTACTTGTCCATCTTTTATTATGGCAACTTGATACCCGTAAGCGCTGATCGTTTGTTCCAACAGATGATATTCATTTCCCTCGGTTTCTTCCATGAATCTTGCCACTTCTCCCACATGACGTTCTAGTTTTACAGAATTTAAGTCATTTAACTTGCGTTCAAAAGAATCTTCCAGCAAAACAAGCACGAGAACAATGACTACAAATAACGCAACTAATGCAGAAAATAAAATCATCATATTGGAACGAAACATTCTTTTCTTTAATGACATCTTTTTTCCTTTCTTCTTCCTAATTTTATTGTTCATACATAGGATATGCCTGTGATCATAGCAAACGTTTTTTATTCTGCAAGCTGTTCCCTTTGATAGATTTCATTTAATCGCTCACTTGTCTGAAACATTCCATGTTCCTTCGCCAGTTTTCGCCCTCTTTGTAATAATTCTGTCTGATCGGAAGAAAAAATCTCTTGTAATTTTTCTTTGTACTGCTTAATAGTCGTTGCCTTATATACCTCTCTTCCATCTTCTAGCCAAGTTTCATAGACCGGTATCTCTCGCACAATAAGCGGTATCTCGCACGCCAACGCTTCTAATACAACGATCCCCTCCGTCTCTTCATAACTAAAAAAGGCGAAACAATCCGCCCCACTATAAGCCCCTTTTAAATCCACCGCATTTACATATCCAGCAAAGATCACATTATCGCTTCTGCTTTGCATTGCTTCTTTAATTTCTCTTGGAATCCAAAAGGAATGACAACCCCCAAACCATACAAAAGTTACATCAGGCATCTGCTTTGCCAATTCTAAAAAATCTAAAATGCCTTTTCTTTTAATTAAATGACCGGCGGAAATGACAACTTTATCGTCTTTTGCAATTCCATACTTCTCCCGAAATCTCTGCCCTGCCTCTCTATCGTTGGAGAAAAATCCCGTATCCACTCCATTTGTAATGGAATAAATCGGCTTTTTCATTCCATATCCCTCTAACAACTGTTTTGAATATTCGGTAGGCGTCAAAATAACATCACCTAAGGAATAACAAAAACGAATCCATTTCTTAAAAAGCGGTGCAAAGAAATTCGAACAAATAAAAGAATTTTTAAAGTCTTCCATTGTAGAGTGACCGTAAAAGACGACTTTCTTCTTCTGCAACTTGGCAAGAAGCGCCACAAGGACAGAATCGGGAAATACGGTATTCAAATGTACAACCGTCGCTTCTTTCCAACTTTGTGCCAGCGGAGCTTGACATTCTCGCAACATTCGCTCTTGATGTTCCATCGCCTTGCCAACACCGCTCTTTCTCACAATCGATAATCCACCTTTATAAATATATATTTTCATACGAAGCACCTCTCTTTTTCCTAATTTTTCCCAATCCTCCTCTATCGGATCGGAAAAATCTGCTGAAAAATTGTCATCAATCCCAAACTATACAGGGCAATTGCAAATGGTTTTCCAAGGAAAATGACACAGCCAAACTGTTTCCACGTCATCGTCGTTGTTCCAGCCAAATAACAGAGGAAATCATCTGGTGCCACCGGAAAAAAGATTGCCAATGCAAATAACTTCAAAAATTTCTTATCTTTTTGTGTCCAACTCTCATATTTTTGAATTTGTTTTTCTGAAAAAAGTTTATATAAAATTGGTCGCCCAAGATTTTTTGCAATTCCAAATGCTAACAAAGAACCAATACAAATCCCAACATAATTACATACAAATCCATTCCATGCGCCAAATAACAACACGCCAACGAGACAACTAATTCCTCCCGGAAAAATTGGAATCACCACTTGAATAACCTGTATCAGAATGAAAAGAACAATTCCTATCCAACCAAACTGTTTCACAAATGTCTGTAAGGATTCTACGGATTGAAACAATCCGCTTCGATACCAATAGATTGCAACACCAATACAGACTAAAAATCCTAAAAATGTTATCCATGTCCATATTTTTCCTTCTATCCAAGTTTGTTTCTCCATCGTACCACCTACTTTTCCTTATAAATAGGAGAAAGAAACGAAAGGTTTTCTTTCCTTTAGCACTTGTATATAGAGCTGCTCGATCCGTTCTGCAAACACTTCTGATGAAAACATCTTTGATGAACGTCTCGCTTCCTCACAAAGCGCTTGTTTCTCTTCTTCCTTCTTTGCTTGCCACTGCAACAAATTCTCTTGAAACTCTTCTTCGGACTCATATTGCCAGCCATTGATTCCGTCCATAACGACATTTTTTAAACACGCATCTCTTCTGCATAACAATGGCATACCGCTTGCCAACGCCTCCGCATAAGTCAAACCTTGTGTTTCACTATTGGAAGCGCTTACAAATAGATCGCCTGCCTGATAATAGTTACCCACTTCTTCTGGAGCGATCATGCCAGTAAAAATGACGCTCTCCTCCAGTTCCAATTCTTTTGTTCGGTTCTCAAGCGCTTCCCGATAAGGACCATCGCCAACAATCAGTAAAATCGTTCCATACTGCTGCATCTGCTTTTGATACGCTAAAATCTCTTCTATATTTTTTTCTTTCGCCAATCGCCCAACATAAAGCAACACCGTTTGATCGTCTGAAATATGGAATTGCTGTCGAATTTTTGTTTTCCATTCTTTCTGCTTTTCCAATTCGTATTTTTTTCGTTCAATTCCTGATGGAATCACTTCCACCGGACAAACAACTTCGTAGCCTTTTAATAGATGGCTGATCTTTTCGCTTGGAGCAATCAATGCGTCCACTTGATAGGATAGTCTTCTTGTTAAAAATTCTACAACTTCCTTTCCCCATTTCTTTCTTGGTGAAAAATAGTGGGTATAGTCTTCATAAATCGTATGATATGTATGAACCATCGGAATTTGCAATGCATTCTTTATTTTCTTTGCTAAGAAAAAAGTTGAAAATTCGCATTGAGAATGGATTATATCCGGCTTCCATTCGATCAAATCTCGAATCAATTTACTTCTCGTCAACACTTTTAATCTCGCTTCCGGGTAAATACACCCAATTCCGATAGAGGCAAGATAAGTCACATTGCCTTCCACATAAGAATGTGCATTTTTTGATAATGTAACAATCTTCACCTCGTGTCCTCGTTCTATTAATTGTTTCTCTAAATTTATTACAGAAGTTACAACTCCGTTAATGACCGGAGCATACCAATCTGTTGTAATCAATACTTTCATTCTCGAAACCTCCCTTGTTTTCTTTGATATCCTTTATTATACTTTTATTTTAAGCGAAAGGTTTAAAGGCTTTCTTTAAATTTTCTAAACAACTTTTAAACAAATCCATAATTTTATCTTTCGCTCCCTTTCTCCTTCCCCGAAAAATAGAGTTTAAGAAATGTTTATATTTTCATATAGGAATCTTTATCTTTCCATGGTATTATCTAATTAACAAAAAAGATTAAGCAGAAGGGAGTATCCTTATGAAGCAACTATCAGGACTTTCATCAGCTGAGGTTTTAAAACGGCAGGCAAATGAAATAGAAGAAAAAAAAGTACCTCAAATTACAAAAAGCAACGTTCAGATTATCAAGGACAACGTATTCACTTTATTTAACTTGTTAAATTTTTTAATCGCCATTCTTTTATTAACCGTTGGCGCTTATACAAATCTTCTCTTTATTGGAATTATTCTTTTCAATATTTTCATTGGAATTGCCCAAGAATTCAAGGCGAAGAAATTGGTCGATGAACTTTCTATTTTAAATCGTCCTACGGTCTGTGTAAGAAGAGATGATCACGAGCAACAAGTGGCGTTAGAAGAAGTTGTAAAGGACGATCTTATGGTGCTAGAGAGCGGCAATCAGATTTGTAACGATGCCATTGTGATCGATGGCTCACTGGAAGTCAATGAATCCTTATTAACGGGAGAGAGCGACGCCATTTTAAAAGAAGAAGGAAGCACTCTTTACTCCGGAAGTTTTGTTGTCTCCGGAAAGGCATATGCCAAAGTTCTCCACGTCGGAACAGAAAATTATGCGACAAAGCTCATTCAAGAGGTGAAGAAAGAACGACAAGTGCAGTCTGAACTATTAGGGAGCATGAAAAAAGTGACAAATTTTACGAGCTTTTTAATCATTCCCCTTGGGATTTTATTGTTTTTAGAAGCAACGCTCCTAAGACAAGAGCCATTTGCACAATCCGTCGTATCCGCTTCCGCTGCCTTGCTTGGAATGTTGCCAAAGGGTCTTGTCTTATTGATCTCCGTATCGTTAGCAACCGGCGTTATTCGGCTTGCCAAGATGAAAATTCTCGTGCAAAACATTTATTCTTTAGAGACACTCGCCCATGTTGATGTGTTATGTCTTGATAAAACAGGCACATTGACCGACGGCAATTTAACCGTACATTCCGTAAGCCCTATGAGCAAGCTGGCAAATGCTGACATCGATCCGTTGATCCAATCTTACTTTGCCGCCTGTGATGATAACAATGCAACTTTTCACGCTTTAGAAACGGTTTTTCCAAAGAAACTTTCTTATCAGCCTGTGAAAAAGATTCCATTTTCCTCTAAGAGAAAATGGGGCGCCATCAGTTTCAAAGGAATGGGAACGATTATAGTCGGCGCACCGGAACGCCTTCTCCCTGCCATTCCACCTAATATCGACTATGAGCTTTCGAATGGAAGACGTGCCATTTTAATTGGATATTCAAGCAGTATGCTGACAGAAAATCAACAGTTGCCAGAACAGATTCGACCACTTTATAGCGTTATTTTAGAAGATACGATTCGAAAACACGCAAAAGAGACACTGCAGTTTTTTAAAAAAGAAGGGGTTGATGTAAAGATCATCTCCGGCGATCATGTAAAAACCGTATCGATGATCGCAAAAAAAGCCGGTTTAACGACATGGAAGAAAGCAATCGATCTCTCCGCCATAGAAGAACCGATAGATTTTGATGCTCTTTGCCAATCTTATTCTGTTTTTGCACGAGTCACTCCAAAACAAAAACAAGAACTTGTGATGGCTCTCAAACGCCAAGGGCATCAAGTGGCAATGACCGGTGATGGAGTCAACGATCTGCTGGCATTAAAAGAGGCGGATTGTTCCATCGCCGTTGCAGATGGAAGCGATGCCAGCAAACAGATGGCTCAAATCGTATTGCTTGACTCTAATTTTACAAATCTTCCACAAGTCGTTATGGAAGGGCGCAAAGTGATCCACAACGTTACGAGAACCGCCGGTGTATTTTTTATTAAAACGATTTATTCCATACTCGTATCGCTTCTCTGCCTCTTAATCAATGTGCCGTTTCCATTTATTCCGATTCAGATCACATTGATCGACGCCTGTATTGAAGCCTATCCATCGTTCTTAACGATTGTGGAATCCGATACAAGAAGAATCAAGGGGCATTTCCTAAATAAGGCGTTTCATCATGCACTTCCTTTTGGCGTGATCGTAACCGCTCTCATCGCCTTTGTACAAATACAGACTCCGTTTTCCGCAGCCCAAAATCAAACGATTATGTATGTTCTCTTGATTTTAATTTCCATGACAGCAGTTATAAAGAGTTGTATTCCATTTAATCGGTTGAGAATCTTTCTCTGCGTAACGATGTTTTTTGGCACCTTTTTTGCGCTTTCCATTTTGCCAAACCTCTTTTCTGTCAGCGCTCTTACAGCACCGATGATTCTCTATATATGCCTTGCCTTTGCAATCGCAATCCTCTTTCTTCTTGGCTACTTTGTTATGAAAAAACAACGAACCGTTGCAAGAAAACAATGGAAAAAATTTTAATTGTAGAAGACGGTTCTTGTGTCATTGACGAATTAAAAAACAATTCCTACGATCTCGTTTTATTGGATATTATGCTTCCTAATTACAGTGGTTACGACATTTGTCGAGCCATTCGAAACGAAATCGATATTCCAATTCTTATGGTGACGGCACAGACAGAATCCGTTGATGTCATTCGTGGTTTAGGTCTTGGTGCCGATGACTATATTACAAAACCTTTTGATCCTTCTCAGCTTGTTGCAAGAGTCCGCTCTCATTTAAAACAATATGAACAGCTTACGAAACATCGACAGTTGGAACATACAGACCCTAAAAATCCCAAGATTATTGAGACGATCTGGGGCGTTGGCTATCGATTAAATTTATGATAAAAAGGGACAGTTCACAATTTTTCATCGTTGAACTGTCCCTTTTCTCATTATTTCTTTCTTTATTCTTTTTATTCTTTAAAAATACGTTGTCTTAGCTCTTGCATCTTTTCATCGGTTTTTGCAATGGTATCGGCGCATTGTTTTAATTCATCAGAAATTTGCTGGGTTTCTTTTGAATCTTTTTTGTATCGAATCTGATGTGCTAAGCCTTTCGCGCCTTTTTCTTATCGTTCTTCCAGCGGAACATATGGTTTTCTTGAAGAAACCGCTTTATATGCCGGACGAATAATCTTTCCTTCATTGATCAATTCTTCCATACGATGAGCGCTCCAACCTGCGATTCTTGCGATGGCAAAAATTGGAGTATATAATTCTAATGGAAGATCCAACATAGAGTACACAAATCCGCTATAAAAGTCGATATTTGGACTGACCCCTTTATAGATCTTGCGCTCTTCTGCAATAATCTGCGGCGCTAGATGTTCCACTTTTGTGTATAATTTATATTCTTTTTCTCTTCCTTTTGATACCGATAATTTTCCGACATAGGCTTTAAAAATATCAGCTCTTGGATCGGATAAGGAATAAACGGCATGACCCATTCCATAGATCAAGCCTTTCTTATCAAAGCGTTCCTTTCGAAGCAATCCTAATAAATATGCGGAAATCTCTTCTTCATCTTCCCAATCCTTTAGATTCGCTTTCATATCTTCAAACATCTGCACGACTTTAATATTGGCACCACCATGCTTTGGTCCTTTTAACGAGCCAAGCGATGCTGCAATTGCGGAATATGTATCCGTGCCTGATGATGTCACAACGTGGGTCGTAAAGGTGGAGTTATTACCACCGCCATGTTCTGCATGAAGAACAAGAGCAATATCCAAAATCTTAGCTTCTAACTCCGTATAAGCTCCATCGGCTCTTAACAAATGTAAAATATTTTCCGCCGTCGATAATTCTGGCTTTGGTTGATGAATAAATAAACTCTGCCCGTTTACATAGTGGTTATATGCCTGATATCCATATACGGAAAGCAATGGAAAAATGGCGATAAGCTGCAAACATTGGCGAAGCACATTTGGCAAAGAAGTGTCGTCTGCCTTCTCATCATAAGAATACATCGTAAGCACACTTCTCGCTAACGTGTTCATCATATCTTTACTCGGAGCTTTCATAATAATATCACGGACAAACCCCGTTGGTAAAGAGCGATATTCTGCAAGTAATTGTTGAAACTCCTGCAATTTTTTCTCATTTGGCAGTTCTCCAAATAAAAGAAGATAGATTGTTTCTTCAAATCCAAACCGTTTTTCCTTTAAAAAGCCACCGACAATCTCTCGAATATTAATCCCCCGATAATATAATCGACCTTGACATGGCACCATTTCATGATCTTCTACCACATAAGACTGAATTTGTGAAATTTCTGTCAATCCAGTCACTACGCCTTGACCGCTTATATCACGAAGCCCCCGTTTTACATCATACTTGGCATATAGTTCTGGATCGATGTCTCCATTTTTTCTGCTCAATCCTGCTAACTGCTCAATCTGTGGTGTAACTTCTGAAAAATCTTTATTCTTCAATTCCTTCATCTGCCGTACCTCCTTTTTCCCTACTTTTCTTTTACCGTTTCATCAATCTTTTTCTTTCTGAAACTTTTCTTTTCGCTTTATTCAAAAAGAGCTATTTAAAGTATTATAGCATAGATTTCTGTATCCGTGCATTAATTTTATAAAAATTTAATCTTTTTCGATAATTATTCATATTTTTTTATATGTAATTTTCTTTTTTCATATAGCAAATATTTTATTATTTTATTATCGTATAGTTCTCTATCCATGTATTTTTATGTTCTTTTTTATAATTGTATACAAGTATAGTGTATCCCGATTCTAATACGAAATGGCACAAAAAAAGAAGAACAGCTATGGTCTGTTTTCCATCTCTGCTCTTCTCGATCCACTAACTTAAAGCCGTTATCGTATTCCTTCTCTTACTGCCAAAATCCTTCCATATAGGCTTCAATTCTCTTTCTTCGCTCTTTCGTTTTTTTCAAGTCTTTTCGATATTTTCCTTTGTGGTAAGAAAGCACATCTCCTTCTCGTATCCGCTTTGGCAGCTTTGACTTTGAAGTCTCCTGTTCGATTCCTTGTCCATCTTCCAAAAGAACAACGCCATCTTCCATGCGGCTCACTACAAAATATTGTTTTGGAACTTTTGTCTTTCCTTTTGCACAAACTGGCTGTGACGAAACAAACATCGGCATAAGCAACAATGTTGTCACAAAACAAATGGAACCTTGATACAATCGTTTCCTCATAGGCACACCTTTCCTTTCCCAAAATCCGCCCCTTTTTCCTCCGAATTCAGGTGTCAAAAGGGGATAACTTCTAGCAATGATAAACGTATCATAGCAGTTTTCTTTTGGTATCCATAGAAAAGGGTGTCCCAATTATAGATCGATCGGTATTTCTTGATCCATCGTCAGCGTCTGTTCTGTCACAATGCAGTCATAGGCAAGAAGATGAACTCCTGCTTCTTTTGCTTTTTTAAGGGCAGCGCCAAATTCCGGCTGTGTTCGATTGTTCGGCTCAAAAGAGGAAACTCCTTTCATCTGAATCACAAAAATTAAATAGGCTTCATATCCTTCTTTTTTGCATTGAATCAGTTCCTGAATATGCTTGATCCCTCTCTCTGTTGGGGCATCTGGAAATCTTGCAACGCCGTCTTCTTCTAATGTCACGCCTTTTACTTCCAAGAAACATTGTTTTCCTTCCGCTTCCACATAGAAATCAAACCTCGAATCTCCATATTTTTGTTCCGCTTTCACATAGGAAGGATTTTCAAACAGATGCCCTCCTTCCAGCCATTCTTTTACAACTTTATTCGGCGCTTGGGAATCCATATTAATAAGAACCTCTCCCTTTTTCACTCCAATTAAAGAATACTTTGTCTTGCGCTTCTTCTCTTGATGACATTCCACATAAACTTCTGCACCAGGGATCAATAATTCTTTGCAGCGACCTGTATTTTTCACATGACATAGTTCTTCTGTGCCATCGATTATGACCTGAGCAAGAAAGTGGTTCGGTCTCTTTTTAAAAATTCCCTTTTTTATCTGTTGATAGTTCATAAATCAGTCCTTTCCTGCTTTTTCTATGCTTCTTCTATTTTTCTTCTACCTATCTTCTATCTTTCTTCCAAAAAATGGGATAGTTTTTATCCTCGATATTCCTCAATAATCGCCTGTGTTCCAAGATCTCCCATGCCCATCTCACCGATTTTCTCATACATCTGTAACACCAGTTCTAATACCCCTAGTTGTTTTCCTCTCGCCTTTGCCTCTTCCACCGCAATTTTCATATCTTTTATATAATGTTTTATAAAAAATCCCGGAGCATAATCTTCCGAAATCATTTTAGGGCCATTGTTGCTCATCTGCCAGCTCCCTGCTGCCCCTGCGGAAATGCTGTCTAACATCGTTTTCACATCAAGCCCTGTCGCTTCTCCATAGGCAATCGCCTCTGCTACGCCTGTCACCGCCCCTGCAATCGCAATCTGATTTGCCATCTTCGTATGCTGCCCAAATCCAGCGGCTCCTTCATATAAAATATTCGTTCCCATGGCTTCAAAAATCGGATAACAAGCATCAAAATCTTCTCGATCCCCACCGACCATAATCGAAAGTGTTCCATTTTTCGCACCTGTATCCCCGCCGGACACCGGTGCATCTAGCGCTTTTTTCCCTGCTGCTTTCGCTTTTTCATAGATTTCCTCTGAAAGTTTTGGACTCGTAGTCGTCATATCAATTAAATATGCGCCTTCTTTTGCATGGGCAATAATTCCATCTTCTCCAAAATACACCTCTTCCACATCTTTTGGATATCCAACAATCGTAATCACCGCCTCTTTTTCCTTTACACAGTCGGCAATGCGATCGCACCAAATGGCGCCTTCTGAAATCACTTCTTCCGCCTTTTCTTTTGTTCTCGTATAAATGGAGACTTCATATCCCTGTTTCATTAAATTGCGAACCATAGACTTTCCCATAACACCGACACCAATAAATCCTATTTTTTTCATACCATTTTTCCTTCTTTCTGGCTTTCTATTGTTTATTTGATTAAACGAAACTATAAAAAGTTCCTATTTCTTTCTGGAATCATCTCTTTCCATAAAAAACCTCTGAAAAAATTATACTAGAAAATATCATAGAATACAATTTTCTTTTTTCCTCTATCTTACGATTAAATTCTCCATTTTTCTTGAAAATCTATAAAATATTCGTTATCATAACTTTCATAGAACTATTAAAATCAATCGTTTAAAAACGATTTCCATAGAAAATGAGGTATTTTATGTATTATTTTATTGTAAATCCAAAATCTCGCAGTGGATACGGAATGGAAATTTGGAAACGGATTCAACTTCAATTGCAGGAACACGACATTTCCTACCAAGTGATCCATACGACAAAACCAGGTCATGCAACAAAACTCGCCAACCATCTCTCCTCTGACCAAAAACCCAAAACGGTCATTGTTCTCGGCGGCGATGGAACTTTAAATGAGACAATTAATGGAATTTTACCAAACTCCGCTATCACCCTTGGCTATATTCCAACAGGATCCGGCAACGATTTAGCGAGAAGCCTTTCTCTCTGCTCTGATCCATTAGAAGCCCTCGCTAATCTATTATCTTCTGTGGCAACGGTAGAAGAGATTGACTATGGAACGCTTCAGTTAGAAGATGGAAGCAGCCATCGTTTTGTTGTCAGCTGCGGAATTGGCTACGACGCTTCTATCTGCAACGGCATTAGCCATTCCTTTTTTAAAAAATTATTTAACGTTCTCCATCTTGGTAAATTAGGATATGTGGCTTTAGGAATTCGACACCTGTTTACGGAAAAAACTTGCAATGGAACGTTGATTTTAGATGATATGGAAACCGTTCCTATTAACCATTTATTTTTTATGTCTTCTCATATTCACCCTTATGAAGGCGGAGGATTTGCTTTTTGCCCAAACGCCCATTATGCAGATGGAGCTCTCGATCTCTGTGTCGTGGAAGCAAAACATATCCCTAAGAGAATTTTTATTCTCCTTTGTGCGTTATTGAAAAAACATACCCATTTAAAAAGTGTAAAAATCTATCGCTGTCAAAAGGCTGTCCTTCATCTTGACACGCCTATGATTTTACATACTGACGGAGAATGTAATTACGGAAAAGTAAAAACCCTTACGGTATCCGCTTCTCCTTATGATCACTATCGCCTTATCCGATAAGGCTTCGGGTGAAAAAGGCGTACATCATTTTTGTACTTTTTCCCCTGCCCTTGCATATGATAAAACAAAAAGGGTATAGGAAATTTTTCTATGTATAAAAAACGTCTTATTGCAATAGCGACTTCCTTCCTCCTTGCTGTGACGGGATTGGCTGGCTGCGGCACTCCAAAGAGCAATCTTACAAAGGTTACGTTAAATGAAGTTGCCCATTCCATCTTCTATGCGCCCCAATATGTAGCGTACGAACTCGGTTATTTTAAAGAAGAAGGGCTTGATGTCACGATTGAAACTGGATTTGGCGCTGATAAAACGATGACTGCCTTAATTAGCGGCGATGCAGATATTGGATTTATGGGTTCGGAAGCGTCCATCTATCAATATAACGAAGGAAACTCAGACTATGCCATTAACTTTGCCCAACTCACACAAAGAGCCGGCAACTTTCTTGTAGCACGAGAAGCCAACTCCGACTTTTCTTGGAATGATTTGCGCGGAAAAGAAATCATCGGCGGACGAAAAGGCGGTATGCCACAGATGATTTTAGAATATGTGTTAAAATTAAACGGTCTTGACCCTCAAAAAGATGTGACGTTAATTCAAAATGTCGACTTTGCCAATACGGCTGGCGCCTTCTCTGGCGGAACCGGTGACTACACCGTAGAATTTGAACCAAATGCCACCTCTCTTGAACAGCAAGGAATGGGAACTGTCGTTTCTTCTCTTGGCGTAGAAAGCGGCTATGTTCCTTATACTGCTTATTGTGCAAAGAAAAGCTATATTGAAAAAAATCCAGAGATTATTCAGCATTTTACGAACGCGATCTATAAAGGTCAGCAATATGTCAAAGATCATACTGCTGAAGAAATTGCGGACGTTATAAAACCTCAATTTCCTGAAACCGACATGGATACATTGACAGCGATTGTAAAGCGCTATGCCGATCAAGATACGTTTAAGGAATATCCGATTTTTGAAAAAAATTCCTTTGCGCTCTTACAAGATATTTTAAATGAAGCCGGCGAACTTGCAAAACCTGTAGACTATGAAACATTAGTTACGACAACCTTTGCCAAAAATGCCGTTCAATAAAAGGTCCGAAAAAGCGCACTTTCCATAAAAAATGAGGCTATCCCACAAAAGACTCTCTATACAATCAATAAAGTCGTTGTTTTTCAATCACTTCTATCGAGCGTATTAGATTCTTAAGTGTGATAGCCTCATTTTTCTTAAAGCCTAACCTTTATAAGTAAATCCATAATCTTTCTTTAGCTGATCATAGATCTCGTATAAGACGGGACAAATGGCGAGATTAGAAAGAATTCCAAGCATACTTCCTAATCGATTCTCCTGATTGGTATATGGAAAATCTTTACAGTTTTCCGGCTTGTTTTTTGAAATAGAGCAGCCCTCCTCTGTTAAGAACGGACATTTCTCTCCTTCAATCACTTCATAACTATCGTAATCCACCTGTTCGCATACTTCAAGAATATCTTCGACATATAAATTTCCTGCCTGCGCTAACGCTTCCAATTCTTTTCCTTCAAATAAAGGAGAAAGCTGCGTGCAGCAATTTAAACACTCTTTGCAATTATATTGCTCAAAATATTGCTTGTGATAGTTTAAAAACTGGGCGTCTAACGTTTCACTGTCCGCATGTTCTTTTAAAAACAAGCGAAACGCCATATTTTCCTCACGATGTTCGTTTGCATATACTTCTAATTCTCTTGGTGAAATCATACCTCTATTCCCTCTTTCTTACCGCCATTTTCCTTATTCTGTTGCTTCTGTCGTTGCAGCCGCAGTTGTACCTTCTTCTGTGCTTGTTGAAGCAGTTGTCGTTCCTTCTTCAGAAGCCGTTGTGCTTTCACTTTCTGTCGTGCTTTCTGTTGTTGGAATTGTTGGGTTTCCTGCTAATTGAATGGAATTCCATAAATCTTCATCTACGGTTACTTTCGCATCTTCTAACCATTTTTGACAAGTTTCGTTATAATAAGTCATCTGTTTTTCTTCTAACATACTTTCTTTTGCCGTTGCTGTGGCTTCTTCATTCATGTATTCTGTCACTTGAATTACATAATATCCATAATCTGTCTTAATTGGTTTCGCAATCTCGCCCTCTTGTAACTTCATTGACGCTTCAATGATTTCCGTTGGAATATCAGTATTATTTGTTCCATAAGTAGCTTCATTGACATCAAATTCTAACGCCTGCGCTGATTTTGCAAGATCTTTTGACTTCTTCGCCTGATTGTATAAAGAGGTCGCTTTATGTTTTGCCTGATTGACTTCTGAATCCGTTGCAGAAGAATCCACTGGAATCACTACATAGTTAGCTTTTAACTGTCTTGCTTCTTCATCAGTCACTGTCGCCTTTGATTCTTCTCCCACTGCGCTCACTACTTTTTGAACAAGATTCATATCCGTTAAGTAGGCTTCCACTTTTTCCTGATCCGCTTCCGTTAATGTTTTTAACTCATCAGTTAAACTGCTCATAAACTGTTCCGCTTGCTGTTTGATCTCCTCTTTCTCATCATCAGTTACCGAAACATCATAATCTTTTACATGATTTAACGTTGCTTGACTGCTTTTTAAGCCTTCTAAAATAACATCTTTGATTGACTCCTCAAAGGTTGTATCCCCTTGCATTGTCTGGCTCCAAATATCCACACCATATATGCTTTCATATTGCAATTGAAGCACTCTTGTCTGGAAATTTGCCTCCCAATAAGAGGTGCTTTCTCCATCTACGGTAATAACTGGCTTATCTCCATCTGCCTCTAATGTAATCTCTTTGTTTCCACAGCCTGCTAATAATGCCATACTAAGCACTGCTGTCATAACGATACCTGCTATTCTTTTTCGTATCATAATCTTATATTCTCCTTATTCACACACTTTATGATAATATTATCACTTTATTATACCAAAAACAAGGAAGTTTACAACCTCGTTCATAAAAATTTAAGAACTAGAAAGAAAACGTGACTTCCTTTTTCAAATCATATATAATAAAATTTATTGAATGAAAACATTAGCAAGCGAGGTGTCTTATCAATGTCTGAAAAAATTACAATGTCTGATATTGCAGAAATGGCAGGAGTTGGAAAAAGCACCGTTTCCCGCTATTTTAATGGTGGATATGTAAAAGAATCTACACGAGCAAAAATTCAAACAGTCATTGAAAAATATCAATATGAACCAAACGCTTTTGCACGCCTTAATGCAAAAGCCAGCAACTTAATCGGTGTTGTTATTCCGACTTTAAATTCCAAAATATCAAGTCGTGTCATTACAAGCATCGATCGCTATTTAAGAACCCATGGATATGAATCCATTATTAAAAGTTCCGATCACGATCAGGAATTGGAGTATCAAAATATTCAAAGGCTCATTCAGCTAAAAGTCGATGGAATTTTATTGAGCGCAATCTCGATTACCGATAAGCTTCACGATCTCATTCAAAAGAGCGACATTCCCATTATTGTTCTTGCCCAAGATTACAAAAATGGCATTTGTATCGTCGATGACGACTATGGTGCTGGAGTTACGATGGGAGATTATGTCGGTCAAACAGCCGCCAAAAACATCGCTTATCTCGGCGTAAAAGAATCGGATATTGCCGTTGGAATTACAAGAAAACAAGGCATCATTGATGGATTACAAAAACATCACCTCACCCTTTCCTCCATTTTGCTTGGCGATTATAGTTTCGAAAGCGGAGTTGCACTCACCGAACATCTCCTTCGTCAGACGACGCCTGATGCGATTATTTGTGCCACCGATCGCCTCGCTTTTAGCGCTTACTCTGTGCTGACAAGACAGGGATTTCAAATTCCTTTTGATGTCTCTGTCACAGGTTTTGGCGGCTATCAGGAAAGTTCTCTTTTACAACCTCCGCTTACTACCTTGAAATTTGACTCCTATGGCATGGGATATTTAGGTGCGGAGACGCTTTTAAAGCTGCTTAAAAATGAACCGGTTCCAAAGAAACAGATTATCGGTTTTACGTTTATTTCCGGTGCCAGCGTAAACCTTTCCCTATGATAAACGAATAAAACAGTATGACTTAGCCCTGTATTATGTAACTTTCATAATTTCAGGGCTGAAATTTTATCTATTTTTATATGGAACCATTCCCATAAAAGCATTGACGTTTTTCCAATTTAATACTATAATTTATTTATGAAATCGATTCCATAGTTTGAGACTGTTTTTCGAACTGATGGAACACTTTGTGTAAATCAATCTATCTTGTATATGAAAGGAGATTCTTTATGGATCACAGCAAAATTGCCAGTGCTGTTATTCAGCATGTAGGTGGAAAAGACAACATCAAATCTGTTACTCATTGTGCAACCCGCCTTCGTTTTCAGTTGAGAAACAACGATTTAAGAAACGAAGAAGCTATTAGCGATTTAGAAGGGGTGAAAGGGGTTTTCTTAACACAATCTCAGTTCCAAATTATTTTTGGTGCTGGACTTGTCAACCTGATCTGCGATGAAGTTCAAAAACAGCTTGGAACACTTAGCACTACCGCTTCTGACGAGGAACCGGAAAAACATGGAAATGTTTTACAGCGCTTTGTAAAAATGTTAAGCGATATTTTTGTTCCAATTATCCCTGCTATCGTTGCCGGCGGTCTATTGATGGGCTTAAATAATATCTTAACTGCCGATCTCTTTCACGGACAATCCCTCATCGAACTCTATCCACAATGGTCCGGTCTTACAACTGCAATCAATACCTTTGCCAACGCTCCATTCACCTTTTTGCCGGTATTAATCGCCTTTAGCGCTACTAAACGGTTTGGTGGCAATCCATTTTTAGGTGCTGCCATGGGTATGATTATGGTTCACCCTGATCTCTTAAATGCTTATAGCATCGGAATTGCCGAAGCTCCAGTCTGGGATATTTTAGGTTTTCAAATTCCAGCCATTGGATATCAAGGAACTGTTCTTCCTGTGCTAGCCGTTACGTTTATTCTTGCAAATCTTGAAAAACGACTTCATAAAGTGACTCCATCTTGGCTTGATAACTTAACAACTCCTTTGCTTTCCATTATTGTAACTTCTTTCCTGACTTTTATTTTTGTTGGCCCAATTATGAGAGAAGCAGGTAACCTCCTTGCAGAAGGTATCACATGGCTCTATAACACATTAGGATTTATCGGCGGCGGAATCTTTGGTCTTGTATACGCTCCAATCACGTTAACCGGTATGCACCACAGTTTCATCGCCATTGAAACCCAGTTGATCGCTGATAAAGCGGTGACAGGCGGAAGTTTTATCTTCTCAACAGCGAGTATGAACAACGTCGCACAAGGGGCAGCCGTTTTAGCTGTTTTACTTATGACAAAAAATGAGAAAGTAAAATCAATCTGTTCTGCTTCCGGTATTTCCGCACTGTTAGGAATTACAGAGCCTGCTATGTTTGGTGTTACTTTAAAATTCAAATATCCATTCTATGCAGCCATCACCGGTTCTGCTGTCGGAAGCGCTTACTTAGCTGGAACTCGTACATTGGCACAAGCTCTTGGAGCAGCCGGACTTCCTGGATTTATCTCCATGGAACCAAACCATTACCTTGACTTTGCAATCGGTCTCATTCTTTCCATGGCGGTATCCTTCTTCCTAACGATCGTATTTTGGAAAAAATATAACCTCGGCGCAGAAGATGGCAGCCAAAAATCCACTTCTAATGAGCCAAAAGCAGAGCAAACAAAACAAATAGAAACTGTAAAAAAAGAACAGAAAAATACTGCCTCTAATGCAGATGAAAGCCAACAACAAGATACCATTTCTAATGCAGATGAAAAACAACAGCAAGATACCGTTTCTAATGCAGATAAAAAACAACAAAATACCGCTTCTGAACTTGAAAAAACAGGGAACCATGGGGTAACGACAATTACCGCTCCATTAAAAGGAGAAGTGCTTTCCGTAGAACAGTCAAACGATCCAATGTTTGCCTCAAAAGCTATGGGCTGCGGAATTTTAATTAATCCAACAGAAGGCGTTTTAGTGGCTCCTTGTGATGGAACGATTAGCCTTGTATTCCCAACAAAACACGCCATTGGAATCACTTCCAGCACTGGTGTCGAGCTCCTCATTCATGTCGGCATTAACACCGTTCAAATGGAAGGTCAAGGATTTGATGCACTTGTAGAAGTTGGCGATTCTATCACTCGTGGACAGAAACTTCTCACCTTTGATCAATCTCTTATTCACGAACAGGGATATGACTCCCAGACAATGGTGATTCTTCCTGAAACAGAAGAATCTCGTGTAACAATTACAGAAAATCCAAATGCTGATTTTGCTGCAACTGTTATGGAAATTCAAGGATAACAACGAGAAAGGATTTATTACATGAAAAAATACGAAAAATTTTCCAAATCAGATTATGTCGCTTGGTATGAACAAAATGAACCGTATCGCAATCAAGTTGCTTCCGATCCAAATCGACTTCACTATCATTTAATGCCGGAGACCGGTTGGCTAAACGATCCAAATGGGCTTTGTCAATTTCATGGAACATACCATATTTATTATCAATATACCCCCTTCGAGCCAACAGGGGAATTAAAAAGCTGGGGACATTATACAACAAAAGACTTTATTCACTATGAAAACGAAGTTCCTGTCCTATACCCTGATTCTGACATCGATGCCCATGGCGTCTATTCAGGCTCCGCTTTTTTAGAAAATGATGAGATTCATTTTTTCTACACCGGAAATATTAAATATTTCGATCGTGATGACTATGACTATATTACTGCTGGACGCGGCAGCAACACCATTCATATCAAAAGCAAAGACGGATTTTCTTTGGAAGAAAAAGAACTTCTTATGACAACTGATGATTATCCAGCCGATATTAGCTGTCATGTAAGAGATCCAAAAATTTACAAAAGAAACAATTACTATTATATGGTATTAGGAGCGAGAGATCGCAACAGCCACGGTCTTGTCCTCATCTATCGCTCCTCCGACTTAAAATCTTGGAGCTATTATGATCGCTTAATGACAAAAGAACCGTTCGGTTATATGTGGGAATGCCCTGATCTCTTCGCCCTCGATGGACAGCTGTTCTTAATCACTTGTCCCCAAGGTGTCCCTTCCGACGGCATTGATTATGAAAATGTCCATCAATGCACTTGGCTTAAAATCGATTATCAGAAAGATACGGAGAAATTTTCGCTGATCGAAGAGCAAAAAATTCCAATGGTCGATCGTGGATTTGACTTTTATGCCCCTCAAACGTTTGAAGATGAAACCGGTCGCCGCATTCTCATCGGTTGGCTCGGAATTCCTGAGGCGGATTATACAAATCCAACGGTGGAACAAGGCTGGCAGCACGCTCTCACCATTCCTCGTGAACTCCATTATCGACAAAATAGACTGATTCAATCTCCTCTAAGAGAATTGCAGCAGCTAAGGACAAACAAAAGGACGTATTCCCTTGACTCTTCCATGCTCTCTTTGGAAACAGCGATCGTATGTGAAACGTTATTAACCCTCCAAGAAGGGGAATCATTTACGCTGACGCTGCGAGAAGGAGTCACACTCTCTTATGACAAACTAGAAACATTACCTGATACAAACCCTTTGAAACAGAAAGCAAAACAGTCCGCTTCTGCTGATACCCCTTATGTTCTCACACTGGATTTGGGAACTCATGGAAGCGGCAGAACAACAAGAAGTGTCGCTCTTTCCTCATTAAAAACACTCCAAATCTTTTCCGACACTTCCTCTCTTGAAATTTTTGTCAACGATGGAGAAGAAGTATTTACAACCCGTGTCTACGGTTTGGAGGGGCAATGGAAGTTTTCAGGAAGTTGCACAGGAACAATCACCTTTTATGATATGAACCCAATTCAAATAACAAACAATAACTAGTGGTTAACAAAGAACAAGCAGGAGATCTTGAAAAAGATGTTCCTGCTTGTTCTTTTTCCAAAATCAGAAAAGAGCGCCTATGCAAACAGCTACTATAAAATCCGCCGAAGACCAGCAATCGGAAAATCGGCAAGACCACCTATGAATGAGCCAGACAAGCGCAGAGCCTATCAGTGATAAAGTCATTTAGCTGCTGAAAAAGAACCTATCTGTAAAGAAATGATGAAATCTTTTCTTCTCATATATACATCTTCCATTATCTGATATAATGGAACTAGCAGATGACACTCTTAGACCAAACAAAGGAGCAGCTGGAAAGCATGATGATTTTAATTCCTATACAACGGGAATTGACGGAGAAAAACGAGGTGTTTATTACTATCAGTTAGATTCTGGCTGGTATTCGATTATTACGATTCCATATAGCGAACTTTTAGAAAGTTCCAATAAGCTTAGAACCATTTTTCTTATCGTCTTAATTCTCTTTTTCCTCATGCTTATTTTAGTGGATTACCATACCAACAAAAAAGCAAAACTTTATAATGAAATTGTTGGAGTTCTTAGCAACTCTTATTATGCCCTTTATCTGATCGATCTTGAGCATAACCAATACTCGATGTTAAAAGCTCCAGACATTGTCCGCTCTGAAATTCCTCAAAAAGGAAGCGTCTTTGAAGTTATGCTTCCATGCCGTGTCGGCAAAAACCAACAAGAGTTTTCCACCTCGAAACGCTCTTCTTTCCTTTCCGACAACAGCACAGATTCTATCTTAGCAGGAAAACACGTTCTTCTAACGGAAGACAACGCCATTAATATGGAAATTACATACGAAAAAAGCCGGCATGAATACGCATATTTCAAAACCGATTGACTTTTCCATTTTAAAAAAATGCCCCCAGATATTCGACATTTGCTCAAACAATTGGGGGCGTTTTCTTCTTTTCAGTATTTAATTATTTTCAAATTCTCCAGGAAATACTTCGCTTACCTCTTCTTTATCAAGCTGCTCTTTATTCATTGAAAATCCTGGCCAAAATCCGATCCATGCACCAATACAAGCTGGTAAAATCCAACCAAGACCTAGCTCATAAAATGGAATGTGATAACATAATTCTGTAAAAATTCCTAATGTAATATTCGCTTTTTCTAATCCGTTGATAAATGCGATTACAAAGGCAAACGCCATTCCTAACACATAGACCATTCTTCGCTGTCCAATATAGCGCTTTACAAAAGATAACACAATTAACACAACGGTTACCGGATAAATCATCATTAATATTGGAAGTGAAATGGCAACTAATTGTGCCACTCCAATGTTGCTAATAATGAAGCTAAACATACATACAATTGCTATGATTTTCTTATAAGAGACATTTGGCATAATTTCATGAAAATAATCCGCAAATGATGTCGTTAATCCCACTGATGTTGTCATACACGCAAAAAATACGGCAACGCCTAGAATAATTCCTCCGCCAACGCCTAGCAAATCACTTGTCATTGCGTGTAAAAGCACTCCACCATTTCCAAACGGCGTAATCGTAACAGCTCCAATGTAAGTTAACATATAGTAAACGGCTGATAAAATTGCTGCTGCTCCAATTCCGCAAATAATCGTATATTTTACAATGCTTTTTTTCGCTGTAATGCCATATCCACTTACCGCATTAATAATAATAATGGCAAATACAAGCCCCGCTGGGCCATCTAACGCATTATAACCTTCAATCATTCCTTGGAAAAATGGAATTGTCTCATATACGCCTTGAGGAGCTGAGATTGTTCCATATTGAATTGCTTCGCTCGTTCCTTCTCCTTTGATAAGGCAAGCTACAAAAATACTCACAATACATAGTAATAAAATCGGCGTTAAATATCTTCCGATCACATCTACCACTTTATTTGGATTGCTGCTCAAATAATACGTAATGGCAAAGAAGATTGCCGTAATTACCAAAGAGAAAATCCATCTTTGTTCCTCTCTTATATAAGGCACGATTGCTAATTCAAAAGACACACTTCCTGTTCTTGGAAGGGCAAACAGTGGTCCAATTAGTAGGTAAATAATAATTGATAAAAATAGTGCAAACTTCTTGCTTACGAGATTACCTAAATCACTGATCTGGGTTCCGACTAGCACAACTGCGATAATTCCTAACAATGCGATTCCAGCATCTGTTAAAATAAATCCCACTAATGCTTTCAAATAATTCGTACCTGCTAATTGTCCCATTGCCGGCGGAAAAATCATATTTCCCGCTCCAAAGAAGACGGCAAACAAGGTCAGCGTAACCGATACGATTTGTTTTAATTTCAATTTTTCCATGTTTTTTTAACCTTTCACCTTTTGTATGATTCCTATTCTGTGAAATTATATCATACTTCTAAACTAAGATTAAGCCCTTTCTCATAAACTAAACGCTTTTTTAACTTGTTTTCCTCTTAATCTTTCCGTATCGTGACCATTGTTCCTTTTAGGCATACACTATAATTATAGAAAAAAAGGAGGCTTTTCTATGCAACACGCATTAAAATTATCCAATGTTTCCTATACTTATTATTCCACAAATGGGGAAACAAAAGCCTTAGACCTCCTCTCTTTCTCTGTAAAGAAAGGAGAATTCATCGCCATTGTAGGGCCTAGTGGCTGTGGCAAATCCACTCTTTTAAACTTAATCGCCGGCATTATCCATCCTACAACCGGTCAAATTCTTTTAGACAATAAACCACTTCATGAATTTTATGAACCGATTGGATATATGCTCCAAAAAGATCATCTTTTGGAGTGGAGAACGATCTATCACAATTTAACATTAGGGCTTGAGATTCAACATCGTGTTACAAAAGAAAATTTAGATCATATCGATCATCTTTTAAAATCTTATGGTCTTTATGAATTTCGCAATTCCTACCCAAGACAACTATCAGGGGGCATGAGACAACGGGCGGCTTTAATTCGAACTCTCGCTCTCTCCCCTCAAATCTTACTTCTTGATGAGCCATTTAGCGCTCTTGACTATCAGACACGTTTAAACGTCTCTAATGACATTGGAACGATTATAAAAGACCGTCAGATGACCGCTATTTTAGTGACACATGATCTGTCAGAAGCCATCAGCATGGCGGATCGTGTCATTGTCCTCAGCAACCGCCCTGCAAAAATAAGGAAAATAGTGCCAATTCATTTGACTACCGAGGAGGAGAAAACACCTGCTCTCGCTCGAAATGCCAAAGAATTTCCAGAGTATTTTAATTTAATATGGAAGGAGATTAACGATGCAAATTCATAATATTACAAGTCAAAAAGACTATTTAAGATCAGAACATCAAAAGAAAATGAGAATTCATTTCTATCAGCTGATTCTCTTTCTCTCTTTATTGAGTTTTTGGGAAATCACAGCATCTTTAAATTTTATCAATCCATTTATTTTCAGCAGTCCAAGCCGAATTATCACTTGTTTCTTTGAAATGCTTTGTGACAAAAGTCTCTTTCTCCATCTAGGCGTCACTTTATCAGAAACGTTAATCAGTTTCTTTCTCGTAAATGTTATTAGCCTTTTATTCGCTATTCTTCTTTGGTACAATGACACCATTAGCAAAGTGTTAGAACCTTATTTTGTCGTTTTAAACAGCTTGCCAAAGTCCGCTTTGGCTCCTCTTTTGATCGTTTGGCTCGGAAATAATATGAAAACTATTATTATTGCCGCTATTTCCGTGGCTGTATTTGGAAGCATTTTAAATTTATATACTGGATTTTGCAGCGTCGATCCCGATAAGCTAAAGCTCATTCAAACATTAAAAGGAAATCGATTCGATTGCTTGCGACTCGTTGTTCTACCAAGTAGTATTCCATTATTTATTAGTATTATGAAAGTAAATATTGGACTTTCACTCGTCGGGGTTATTATTGGAGAATTCCTTGCGGCAAGAAGTGGGCTTGGATATTTGATTTTGTATGGAAGTCAGGTGTTTAAGTTGGATTGGGTACTAATGTCAATTGTTTTGCTTTGTATTATGGCAATGTTTCTTTATTCCATTATTAATATCATTGAAAAACGAGTATTATTGAATTTCTCTCAATTATAAAAATGAGCTTATTTTATAGAGAAACCATATAGATGCTATTCTGTTTTTGAATGCCTAAATCCCAGTGCATCAAAAAATGGAACTTATCGCTCCAATTTCTTGGGTGTTATAAGTTCCATTTTCTAATATTTTTAAGAACTATAAATGAGCAAGTTCGTCATTTTGCACAAATAAAAAAGGACACCTAACCTTCGTTGTGTTGTATAATAAAATTGAAAACTAATACATACAGCACTCACGAAAGGAGATGTCCCTTGCAAATACTATAACTATACATGATTCTCAATTCATTTACAAGCAGTTAAAGCAAATTTTTTAAATCATGGAACATGGGACGATTCTCTTCTTAACGACTGTTTAAAGTCTGCTGTAATTGCCAAGATTTATGCAGAATCCGCTAAAAGTGGAAAACCTGTTTTTTGTATCATTGACGATACAAATCAAAGGTATTATGTCTTTCGTTATGAAGGAAAATGAAATGGGCTCGAAAATTCCAAAGGCTCCTCGTGCTTTTATCAGTACAAATGTAGCGATATCTACGCAAGAAATCCTTGATTTC
>Cebus_capucinus_imitator_PRJNA485217_SSR105__coassemble_303_pt1 | contig 25460 bp, 22 predicted proteins | sample Cebus_capucinus_imitator_PRJNA485217_SSR105__metabat2_low_PE_004 | metagenome-assembled genome bin Cebus_capucinus_imitator_PRJNA485217_SSR105
AACAGCTTTTTTCTTATTATTCTAGTTCTCCATTATAATAAGCAATGGCATCAGAAACGGTGTCCGCATCTCCTGCTTCCATAATATCAATTAAATCTTGTAAAATTGGAATTTTCATATATTCCTTTCCAAGATAGACTTCATATTTCTCGCTGACAATTAGACTTTGCTCCTGTACCGCTTGTTCCCCTTGCGCACATTTTTCTTCTAATTCCTTTTGCTTATTTTTTACGACTAAAAGAGCTTCATTTCTTCTCTTTCGAATCTCTTCCACAACAACTTTTTTCTTATTGTTTTCAAAATCTGTTAGAGCTTCTTGCTTTTGATGTGCAACCTCATCTAACACCCCTTGCAGCTCTTCTAACTTCTCATCATACTCATGCAAACCATATTGGCTCTCATCTTTATCCTTTGTAACGGCATTGGTAATCGCTTTGATCTTTTTATAATTTGCCTTAATTTTATCTTTGACTTTTCTTCCTTCTAAAAGGGTATCCCGATGTTTTACTTTTGTCGTGTTTAAGATCACAATATAAATCACAAAAAATAAAAACATACAGATTGTAAAGATCAAAAGATAAAAGAAATAAGGGTGCTTTGATGTTGCCAAGAAACTTTGCTTTCCAATCCAACAAATAGAAACAGGAATCACAAAGAAGCCGATCACAATCGCCAACAATAATTCCATGATTTCTATGATTCCTCTCGGCATAAAGAGCGCATAGTATAGTTTTGAATTACAAAAACTTGGCACATGATTTTTTCGAAATACTGTTTGTATTTCCGTCGTCAGCCTGCGATTTTCTTCCCGAACATCGGCTGTTTCTTCTGCCACCCTTTCGTTTATTTTTTTATTTTTCTTCTTTTCCCTTTGTTGCTGAATTTTTCGAATCTTCTCTTTGTTATCTTCGATCTCTTTATTATAAGTGCGATGAATTTCTTCAATCCGCTCTTTCACCGTTTTATCAATTTCATCATTAATGGATTTCTCTACGGTGGCAATAGATCGTTTATTAATTCTTCCTTCTTCTCTCAATCTCTCCACCGCTTTTTTCATCTTATCCAACTTTACGAGATCTTCATATGCCGATTGTAAATAGTTCACATCTTCATTAAATACATTTTCTTCATTCATGCTGATTCCCCCTTATTACTCTGGATTTTTTTCATATAGAAATTTCTTCTTATCTATCGGAATTCTTCAAAAATCGACACCTTTCCTTGTTATTGTAACAAAGAAATTTTATTTATACAATATGAAAACCAAGTAGAAATTTCATTGAACTTCTCTCCTTTTTTGCTTATAATAGTTAAAGCACAAACGAAGACAGCTCCATTGAGCTACGCCAGTAAAGGAGAACGATTATGAGAATTTGGGGTAAACTTTGGAAAAATACAAGATTGATACAAGATACTGTGATAGAAAATTACGATAGCTCTATGAACCGTACTGCCAAAGTATATGACTCTTTGGAACAAATTTGTACCCAATTTGACTTATCAAAACCGATTTGGTTAGATGTAAATAAACAAGATTTTATTCGGTCTTCCCGTTGCCGCTTTACTTCTGATAGTTTTATTGAAGCAATTGATTTTGACTATTTAGAACTCCATGTAATCGAGGAAGATTGGTAAGCAAAAGTGATCAGCCTAAAACGATCAAAAAACTCCAAAATCATGTAAACGATATACTTGATTTTGGAGTTTTTATATACTTTTATCACTTTCCATTATTTTTGTCTATGACCTTTTTGGAAAATTTAGAATCATAACACTCCATTGTTCGTCTTTAAATCGATAGAGGAAATAGCCGTTGGAATTCTTTCTCTGCAAACAGCCGTAAGTTCTGTTCAAATTCGATATAACGTTCTAAAAATTCTTTTCCTTCCTGACTTAATTCTGTTCTTCCTCCAGATTTTCCTCCATGTTTTCTTTTCACAACTTGAAATCCTAATTGCTGTTCCATCTCGTTTAATAAATTCCACGCTTTGCTATATGACAATGCCATTCGATTGCAGGCGCCTTTTACAGAATGGGTGTCTTCGATTAATTGCAATAACAGCTTTGCCCTTGCGTCAAAAAACGGCCGTTCTTTTTCTATGCTCAATCGAATATATGGGTGCAGCATCTGCTTATTATGTCGTTCTACTAATTCATACTCTGCTTCTAATTCATCAGCACTTTTTATAATGCCGCTATCTGTTACATTCAACCATACTCTCCCCGATTGGATAGAATGTAGAAATCCCCTCATGCCATCTCTTCCGTCATACTCTAAAATTTTAGGAATTAACGTCTTATCTAAGCTAATAGGGTGCCCTGTTTTTCCTTGGTAGACTGGGCTAACGGCAAGCCCCCCTTTTTGTATAATTCTTTTTAAAGTCTCTGTTGTAAAGAGGGGAACGTCTAATTTTGTAAAAACGACACGATCACATTTTTCTTTTAAATATTCAAATCCAATACGCGCAGAGTCAAACATCTCTGTTTTCTCATAGTTTTCATTTCTTAAAAATACGACTCCGTACTCCGCTAAATGCCATTCTACCTCTTCTGCCTGTTCCCCTGTAATGACGACAATTGGCGAAATTCCCACCTGTTGAAAGGTCAACACAATGCGCTTAATGCTCGTAATTGCTCCTAATTTTTTTAGTGGTCGAAAAGGCTCTTCTTTTTTTCCTCCGCCTGCTGCAATAATCAAACCACCAATTTTCTCTTCCATATGCTTAATTCCTGCTGCTTTCTAAATTTATCTTTTTTATCATCTATCATTCCATCAGATAAAGAGAGATTTCTTTTCCTCTGACTTATGTCTTGACAGAAACGATGAAAAGCACGCAAAGCGTGCTTTTCATCATTGTCTTCTTATTTCATTTTTATTTATAAAAATTCCGATTAAAGACGAGCCATTAATTTTTCTCTCTCTTCTTCAAATCCTGGTTTTCCAAGAAGAGCGAACATATTTTTCTTATAACTTTCTACTCCCGGTTGGTTAAATGGATTTACTCCTAATGTGTATCCACTAACACCACAAGCGAACTCGAACATATAGAATAACTGTCCTAAATAATACTCATTGATTTCTGGCATTGTTACTTTTAAGTTAGGAACTCCACCATCTACATGAGCTAAAACTGTTCCGTTCATCGCACTCTTATTGACGAAATCAACTGTCTTTCCTGCTAAGTAATTCATTCCATCAAGATCCACTGGTTCCTCTTCAAGAATGATTTCACATTTTGCTTTTTCTACGGAAATAACGGTTTCAAAATGATTTTGAGCGCCATCTTGAATAAACTGTCCCATAGAGTGTAAATCTGTTGTTAAATCAACAGATGCTGGGAAAAGACCTTTGCCATCTTTTCCTTCTGATTCTCCATATAACTGTTTCCACCATTCAGATACATAGTGAAGCGCTGGCTCATAGTTGCAAAGAATTTCAATTGATTTTCCTTTGCGAAGTAAAATATTACGAATTGCTGCATACTGTAAAGAATCATTTTCTTCATAAGATGCGTTTAAGCAATGTTCTCTCATGGAAGCAGCACCTTCCATTAATTTTGTAATATCCGCACCGCTCACTGCGATTGGAAGTAAACCAACAGCTGTTAATACAGAGAAACGTCCTCCTACATCATCTGGCACTACAAAAGATTCGTATCCTTCTTCTGTTGCTAAGTTCTTTAACGCTCCCTTGGCTTTATCGGTTGTGGCATAAATTCTCTTAGCAGCCTCTTCTTTTCCATATTTTTCCACTAATAATTTTTTAAATACGCGGAAAGCGATAGCTGGTTCTGTTGTTGTACCGGATTTGGAAATAATATTTACTGAGAAATCACGATCTCCAATAACATCGATTAAATGCTGAATATATGTGGAACTAATGCTATTTCCTGCAAAATAGATTTCAGGAGTTTTACGAGCATCTTTTCCAATTACATTATAAAAGCTATGTCTTAACGCTTCAATTGCAGCTCTTGCTCCTAAATAAGATCCACCGATACCGATTACTACTAAAACTTCAGAATCGGATTGAATCTTTTCTGCCGCTTTTTGAATACGAACAAATTCTTCTTTATCATAATCAATCGGAAGGTTCACCCAACCAAGAAAATCATTTCCTGCGCCTGTCCCTTCTAATACTACTTTTTTACAATCTTCAATTGTACGTTTCATCATTGAAATCTCTTCTTCTGAAACGAACTGCTTCGCATTTGTATAATCGAAACTTACTCCATTTAACATAAATAAACACACTCCTTTGTTTGATTAAAAACCATTTTCTTTTTTATTGTATCAAAATTTAGCCCTTTTATCAATCATAATGCTATTTTTATAAGGAAAGCACTTCTTTTCATACGATTTATCCCTTCCCTATGTTTTCTAAAAAACTACTAGCTACTGCCATAAAAAAAGTCTATAATAAATGATAGCAATAATTTTTTAATAAAAGGAGATTTTACATGACAGATTATAGTTCTTATATTATGGAAGAAACAAAAAATGTGCTTGCCATCGATAGCCCTACCGGATATACAAAAAATGCCTCGACTTATGTCTATAACCTTTATAAAAGTTTTGGATATGAGCCAGTTTTCACAAAAAAGGGTGGCGTTCTTGTTTGTTTAAACGGAAGCTTACAAGAGACAGAACCGGATCGCAACGGTATTTTAGTCGAAGCTCATCTGGATACATTAGGCGCTATGGTTGCAGAAATCAATGGCAGCGGAACACTTCGTATCACACCGCTTGGAGGGTTAAATGCCAATAATGCCGAGGCAGAAAACTGCCGTGTGATCACAAGAACAGGCGCTATCTATGAAGGAACATTTCAGCTGAAAAATGCTTCTATTCATGTAAACACCGATTATAATTCCACTTCTCGTTCTTTTGATGGAATGGAAGTCGTTCTTGATGAAATGGTATCTTCCAAGGAAGATACAGAAAAGCTCGGCATTATGACTGGCGATATTATATGCTTTGAACCAAGAACCGTGATTACCAAGTCCGGATATATAAAAAGCCGTTTCTTAGATGATAAATTAAGCGTTGGTATTCTTCTTGGATATGCAAAATATTTTAAAGAAAATGCGGTTTCTTCCGATCGAAAGATCTACCATCATATTACTGTATTTGAAGAAGTTGGTCATGGCGGCTCCGCTTCTGTGCCAGCTGACGTAGAAGAGATCTTATCTGTTGATATGGGCTGTGTCGGAGATGGTCTTGCTTGCAAAGAACATCAAGTATCCATCTGTGCCAAAGATAGCGGCGGCCCATACCATTATGATGTCGTAACGAATTTAATTAACTGTGCCAAATCAGCGAACTTAGATTTTGCCGTTGATGTATACCCTGCTTATGGTTCCGATGCAGAAGCAGGTCTTCGTGCTGGTTATGATGTAAAACATGGCTTAATCGGTTCCGGCGTCTATGCTTCTCATGGCTATGAAAGAAGTCATAAAGACGGCGTAAAAAATACATTTGAATTATTAAAAGCCTACCTCGGATAAAGTTCTAAAAAAACAACGATGAGAAACATCTTTCCTATGCTTCTCATCGTTGTTTTTTATCGTTCTTTATTTAATTGTTACAGTGCTTTTTGCTGTATAAGCGCTCCCTTAATTCCCTATTAAGATAGCATAGACTCTTTCTCCTGACAGACCCTTTCCTAAATTTTACAAATCCATCGATTTTTAGATGTTTTTCAGATCTTTCTATCATTTCCCCCTAACAGAAAATCCATAAATTTTTTCTATTATTTTTTCTATTTTTATCAATTTGTTTTATCAATGACTTTGTCTTATAATTAACATAGATTGAAAGAAATCTTCATCTGAAATCAAAAATTTTTTAAGTCACATACATTAATTTTTATGGAGGTATTTTTTATGAAAATCGCATACAAGCATATTTTTGAACCATTTACTGTAAAAAATATGACTGTCAGAAACCGCACTGTTATGATGCCTATGGGTACAAACTTTGGTGAGCAAAACGGAGAAATGAGCTTTCTTCATATGCAATATTATGAACAGCGCGCAAAAGGCGGCGTTGGTCTCATTATCCTAGAAAATGTGAGCGTCGACTCCCCACTTGGTTCTAATGGAACAACACAGCTTCGCTTAGATCACGACAGCTATATCCCAAGACTTTTCAAACTTTGTGAAACAATCCACAAACATGGCGCAAGTATCGCTGTACAGATCAACCATGCCGGCGCTTCTGCTATGTCCGCTCGTACAGGTGTACAACCAGTTTCTTCTTCTAATATTCCATCAAAAGTTGGCGGAGAAATTCCAAGACCTTTGACCGTAGAAGAAATTCATGAAATCGCTCAAAAATACGGACAGGCTGCAAGACGTGCTCAAATCATTGGTTTTGATGCGGTAGAAATCCACGCAGGTCATTCTTACTTAATCAGCCAATTCTTATCTCCAATTTACAATAAGAGAACAGATGAATTCGGCGGTTCTGCTGAAAACCGTGCTAGATTTGCTAGACTTGTCATTGAAGAAGTAAGAAAACAAGTAGGTCCAACATTCCCTATTATTCTTCGTATTAGTGCCGATGAATTTATGGAAGGCGGAAACACATTAGACGATACATTAGAATACTTACAGTATTTAGATGCAGAAATTGATATTTATAATGTTTCCTGTGGTTTAAACGGATCCATTCAGTATCAAATCGATGCGAACTATTTAGAAGACGGTTGGCGTTCTTATATGGCAAAAGCCGTAAAAGAAAAATTTGAAAAACCATGTATTACAATGGGTAATATCCGCGATCCTCAAGTTGCAGAAGATATTCTCGTAAGAGGAGACGCCGACTTTATCGGTCTTGGTCGTGGTTTAATTGCCGATCCAGAATGGCCAAACAAAGTAAAAGAAGGCAGAGTGGACGTTCTTCGTAAATGTATCTCATGTAACATCGGTTGTGCCGGAAACCGTATTGGAATCAACCGCCCAATCCGTTGTACCATTAACCCTTCTGTTCATGCAGGTGATGACTACAAGGAAAAGAGAATTAAAAAACCTTGTAACGTTGTTGTAATCGGTGCCGGTACTGCTGGTCTTGAAGCTGCATGTACGGCTGCTGAAGTTGGCTGTACAACAATCTTAATCGAACAGAAAGAAGCTCTCGGTGGTCTTGCTGCGGAAATTTCAAAAATTCCGGACAAAAAACGTCTCGGTGATTTCCCTGAATACTTAATCCACCGTGCAAAAAATCTTTCTAACTTATTTATTTTAAATGGAACAAAAGCCTCATTAGAATTATTGGATAAATTCCACCCAGACATCGTTGTAAATGCGACAGGCTCCAATCCACTTCTTCCACCAATTAAAGGATTAAATGACTTTATTGATAAAGAAGGCGGAAAAGTATCCTCTATTACAAATATGATCAACCACATTACAGAATATCCAGAGGATATGACTGGTAAAAAAGTCGTTGTAATCGGTGGTGGTGCCGTTGGTCTTGACGTTGTTGAATTTACAGCTCCAAAAGGTGCTGATGTCAGCATTGTAGAAATGATGCCTGCCATTGGAAAAGACTTAGACCCTGTTTCTAAAAATGATATTACGAATTTAATGAAAAAATATCATGTAAACCAATTAACAGAAACAGCGCTCTTAGAAGTAAAAGAAAACTCTTTCCTTGTAAAAGGAGCGGAAGGCGAATATGAACTTCCATTTGACTATGGATTCGTATGTCTTGGAATGCGTTCTAACACTCCTATTTACCAGAAATTAGTCGATCATTACGATGGAACTGATGTTGAAATCTTAAACATCGGAGATAGCGTTCGCGCTAGAAGAATTATTGATGGAGTTCAAGAAGGCCGTAATATTCTTGACACATTAGAACGTTTAAAATTTTTATAAAATGCAACTAAAAAATGAATAACCCCTAAAAATTAAACAAACCCAAATTAATATTCTCTATGATTACCTAATAAACCAAACGCTGAGAAGATTATCTTGCCAACTTCTCGCATAAAAAAATCCATTTGATAGGAAACCTATCAAATGGATTTTTTATTTGCTTATGTTCTCTTATTTTTCTACGGCAGTTTCTTTATCGTCTTTTTTTAACTCAATATTGGATAATAAAATATTAAGTGCAAATCCAACGCCTAAAGCCCATGCAGATGCCCATGCTGTTCCCTGTGTTGCAAGAACGGCTGCCATAATACCGGCGATCATCTTATCGCGATCTGTGTTACAGTAATCCATACCAATTCTCGCACATACAAACGCTTGGAACATCAATGTAATCGAAGAACCAACTGGGAATAATGGTTGGAATAGAGATACAACCGGCACTAAAATAACGCTGAAAAATGTTGCGATACGGAATGAGCCCATTCCACCGATCAATGATTTCATCGCTTCTTTTCCTTCTTTATAGCGCATAGAAACAGATACCGTCATACCAACCCATAATGGTCCAGAAAGCGGTGGAAATGGTGCAAACACTCCAAGGATTAAATTTCGAATTCCGCTGATTAAGTTAGAACGGCTGGAATTGAAATCGATATATTCATCATTTCTCGCCTCTTTTGCTTCTGCAACGAGTGTTTCTGTCGTTACAAAATCACCGAAGGCAATGACATAACATACTAAAGCAAGTGGAAGCGCTTTAATAAACATATCAGCACTTGGAATTCCAACACCAAAGATGCTGACTTCTTCTAACATTCTTCCAAAATCCGGTAATTTAATCAAGGAGCTTGTATCAAGAACTGGTGTCGCCAACTCATTGACAAGTATTCCAACGACCATGGCTAATAAATAAGGGAATAAGTTTCCGTATTTCGCTATTAAATCAAGGAATTTATTTGTCTCACGTTTTTCCTGATATTTATCGGAGAAACTGATTAATAGTAACAAGCCAACACCTGCAATAATAGAAATTGGGTATTTTCCCATATTTCCACCTTCGCCAATCTGACCTGCAATAACGCTAATCGGCGCCGCTAATAAGATTCCACCTTTAATTGAATTCGGAACCGCATGAACAAAGCGATCGGCTAGTTTCGTAATTCCCATAAAGATAAAGACGGCTCCTACAAGCAGCTGCAAGGCGATCATCGCCTGTATTCGCTCTGTTCCCATCTCAAAGCCTTCCAAGAACACAATCGTAAGCGGCAATGTCGGCGTAATCCAACCGGGTACAACCGGATCCCCTAACATACAGTGCAGCACATATAGCCCTACTTCTAAAATAACACAGCTCCAAGCTAGCTCATATGGAAGCCCTAAATAATCCATCAAATATGGAATAGAGCTAAGCCCTGTTACTCCAAGTACAAGCCCTTGTATAAACTCTACATACTCAACTCTGTAATGAATAAACGGTAATCGAAATTTAAATGGTCCTAACGGAACAAAAGGTAATTCATTTGGGTGACGCATCATCTTTTGTTTGTTCATAATTTCCTCCAATTTTAGTCATAGTTTGAAATGATTCTCCTCATTATAAAATAAAGAGAATATCAAATTGTTAATTTTTAGACAAATTCAAACAAAAAAACATTAAAAAATGAGAAATGGCAAAAAACTAGGAGTCATTTCCTAGTCATATCGGAGCAAGAAAAAGATGCGCAATTTTCTTTTTCATCGCACATCTTTTCTCCGCCCTTATCAAGCACTCAACTTTAGAAGAACTTCTCTTCTACTTCCTCTACCGGCATTTCTTTTCCAGTGTAAAGGCGATAGTTCTCAGCCCCTTGGCGAACGAGCATTCCAACGCCTCCAACCACATGGTGGCAACCGGCTTCTTTTGCTTGTTTCATCAGTTTTGTCTCCTTTGGATTATATACAACATCAGCAACCGCTAAGTCTTCACGAAGCACTGTTGTATCTTTGATAATACTAATATTGTCCAATGGAGCCATTCCTGCTCTTGTCGCATTTACAAGAATTGCGCTTTCTGCGATCTCTCTCTTTAAAGTTTCTTCATCTCCTAAATCATACACACGAATGGTACATTCAGGAATTTCTTTTTGAATTTCTTCTGCTTTCTTTATTGCGCGTTCGAAGAACTCATCTCTTGGGTTAAAAACAGAAATCTCTTTGGCACCATCAATGGCACACTGAACTTGGATAGCAATTCCCGCTCCTCCTGCACCTACAATGACCATTTTTTTATCTTTGACTTCAACACCATGGGCTTTTAGATTTTGTACAAATCCAATTCCATCAGTATTGTGTCCATGCATTTTTCCATCTTCTATTGTAACCATGTTACAAGCATCAATTAATTTTGCCGCTAAAGATAGATCGTCCATATATTTTACAACTTCTTGCTTACAAGGCATTGTAATATTAAATCCTTTAAAGCCCAATACTTTTGCCGCATTGATAAAGCCTTCTACTTGTGGAATATCAATATCAAACGCTGCATAGGCATAGTCTAAATTATCTTTTGCAAAACAGTAGTTGTACATTGCCGGTGAGCCGGAATGTCCAATTGGTGTTCCAATTAATGCCATTAATTTTGTAGTTCCTTTGATTTCTGTTTTCATTTTCACAACTTCCCTTCACTTCGTATGTAGCTAATCTTGTTTGGCTAACACACTTTTTCCAAAAATTTTCTTATACTGTGTTACAAGATATCCCATCATAACAATTGCAATAACGGCTGCTGCAAGAAGAAGTCCCATCATTGTATAGATGGCAGATGTTTCTCCAATGGCTTTTGTCATTGCGGATACGATGTATGGTAAGAAGCAGCTTGCAAGTCCCATCCATGTATAATAGATACCCGTATTTCTTCCTTTTGGCCCTGGACAAAATTCCTGACGTACCCCAAGACCTGTCTGAAGAGCACCGCCTGCTGCAAAGAATCCAAGTAAAGCAATTGCAATGTAAACAACTGCTGGAACGTGTACTAAAAGCACGATTGCTAATGCGACTGCGGTAAAGATAGAGTCAATTAAAACGACTTTCAATGGATTCCATTTTAATTTACCCATCATAATTGCCCAGAAAATAACGGCAATAATTGATCCGAATGTATAAACAGATGTTAAAGCAGCTGCCTGAATTTCTGTTAATCCACAGTTGTTCATACCAAATGCTTTTGTATACTGTTGTGCTCCATACATAATGAACATACATAAGAATCCATAGAACATTGTGATAAAGTTTACTAACTTATTTGGTTTCACAAGCATTCTCGCTTTTGCAGCTTCAATTTCTGCCTGTGCCGCATTGATTTCTTTTCCATCAGCTGATGTACTTTTTTGCTTCATCATATCATCATATGCAAATGGTGCTATGATTGCAAGTATAGTACAGATAATAGAAAAAATCAATGGAATCCAAACATTAATTTGCCAATTTCCAACGCTTGTAAAATGTACGACAAGAAGCGGATAAATGATTCCTGAAACAGATACAAATAATTTAATACCAATTAAAGCTGGACCTGAATATTTAGGAACTGCCTCTTGTGATGCTGGATAAAGAGAAGCGTCCCAAAATCCGCTCGTCGCAACACCGGATAAAAATGCACAAGTACAAGCAAGTGGGAAACTTGTTGTAAAGAGCAAGCCTGCAAAACATAAAATATATAAAAGTCCACCGGCTACTGCCATTTTCTTGCGCCCGATTTTATCCGAAAATTCTCCACCAACCCACACCGTTAAGAATTTACCAAACCCTACGGCTGTGATCGCAAGTGATACGGCTGCGGCACCTGCTGTTGCATCAGTATATCCCCACTGTGTGAAGAAACTCTTCTGGTTTTGGGATAAGATGATCGCTTGCATACCATGTGTAAAATAACACATATATACCGTCACTAAAGATAAGATATAATTTTTCGTTTTCATGTCTTTTTCCTATTCTATTTTATTTTTCGTTTTGTTGTTCTGCCTGAAATTTCTGATATTCTTCAATTGGCATTGGTTTTCCTGTAAATAATTCATAGTTTACGGCTCCTTGCCATAATAACATTCCTTTTCCACCAACAACTTTACAACCTGCTTCTTCCGCTTCTAAGATCATTCTTGTCTTTTCTGGGTTGTATACAGTATCAGCAACAACGAGATCTTTGTGGAATAAAGATTTATCCACTAATGTCTCTGCATCATATGGTTTCATACCCATAATTGTCGCATTGATCAAAATATCTGCTGTTTTAATTTCTTCTGCAAGTTTTTCTGCATCTTCTAAATGATCCACTGTCACTTTACAAGCTGGAACCTTCTCCGCTAATTTTGCTTTTGTTCCTTCTGCTCTTTGATAGAATTCATCATCTTTATTGAAGATATTGATTTCTTTTGCTCCATCTAAAGCGAGCTGAACTTGAATGGCTGTTGCTGCTCCACCTGCGCCAAGGATCACAACTTTTTTATCTTTAATTTCTACGCCATGTTTTTGTAAATTCATATTAAAACCGATACCATCTGTAATGTGTCCGGTGATAACGCCATCTTCATTTACAAATGTATTGCAAGCTCCAATAATTTCTGCTGCTGGAGATAATTGATCCACTAATTCCGCCGCAATATTTTTACATGGCATTGTAAAGTTTCCACCTTTCATCTTGAATAGACGAATGGCTTCAAATGTTTTTGGCATCTGTTCTACGTTTACATCAAATGCAAGATATGCATAGTCAAGCCCGTCATGTTGAAAACTAAAGTTGTACATCGCTGGTGATCCTGAGTGCCCTACTGGTGATCCAAATAATGCTAATAATCCTGTGTGTCCTGAAATTCTTTTTTCCATCGTTTAACCCTCCTAGATTATTTATTTTTTAACAATGTAATTTAAACCGTAGGCTATTGCAAAGATTTCCTTCACAATAGCGCTACATAATGATTTTATAACTTCATTGCAACTTCATATGCTTCTTGAGTCGCATCTAATGCACGTCTTGCACGAATAGCATCTCCGATTACATAAGTTTCTTTTGCTAATTCTTTTCCTTCAAATGGATTGTAGTTTCGATATCCCATAGAAAGAACAACGGAATCAAATCCTCTTATTTCGTGTCTTTCTCCATCTTCTGTTTCATAAGCAACACCGTCTGAGAAGAATTCCACTACTTTTGCACCGGTGATTTCTCCAATGCCGTATTCTCTAAAGTCTTTCATTAAGAATACGCGGTGTTCATGAATGACATCGGCACCTACGGTATCACGATATTCGATAACCGTTACATCATGTTCTTGTTCTCCAAGGAATGCTGCTGTTTCAGAACCGATCATACCGCCACCAACAACGAGAACTTTATTTCCTGCAACACGTTTTCCTTCTAATAAGTCGGAACCTGAGATAATATCTGGATTTTCAATTCCTTTAATTGGAAGAATTAATGGTTTTGCACCTGTTGCAACGATAACAACGTCTGGAGCTTCTGCTTTCACTAAATCTTCTGTTACTTCTGTGTTCATAACGATTTTAACGCCAGCTTTTTCACATTTTGTAATATAGCTGCGAACCATATTTGTTAAATCACCTTTTCCTGGTGGGTAAGCAGCAAGGCGCATATTTCCGCCTAATTTATCTGTGCTTTCATATAAAGTAACCTCGTGCCCTCTCCACTGTGCGAGGAAAGCTGCGCATAAACCGCCGACACCGCCGCCGATTACCATAACTTTCTTAGAAGTTTCTGCTTTTGTAATGCCTTCTAAATCATGTCCGATAATTGGGTTTGTAAGACAGCAAATTGGTTTTCCTTGATACATATTTGGAACACAACCTTGAAGACAGGCGATACATGGTGTCATATCTTCTAATCTTCCTTCAAATGCTTTCTTAGGCATATGTGGATCCGCAATGCTCTGACGACCAAATGCTACTAAATCTGTTCTTCCTTCTCTTACCATTAACTCAGCAAACTGAGGCTCTGTATAACGACCAACGGTAATAACCGGAATAGAAACCGCACGTTTGATCTCTTCTACAAGTTCTGCTGAGAAACCAGCATGAAGAGCTGTTGGAGCCCACATATATTCATCACGAATATGAACCGCACGAGATACATGAAGCGCATCTAAACCACAGTCTTCTAAGTAAGCGGCAACTGTTGCACTGTCATGAACATCAAGCCCACCAAGCACTTCATCAGAAGCATTGATACGAGCTAAGATTGCGATTTTACCTTGTGTTTTCTTTTTAATCTCTTCAATGATTAATCTTGAAAAACGCATTCTGTTTTCAAAACTTCCACCGAACTCATCGACCCTTTTATTTGTTCTTGGAGATAAGAATGTATTCACAAGGTATCCATGTGCCATATGGATTTCTACTGCATCGATTCCAGCTTTCATCGCTCTTTCCGCTGCTAATCCATATCCTTCGATTAATTCATATACTTCTTCTGTTGTAAGTTCTTCCGGAGTATCTCTTCCTACAACAGATGGTATTGCAGTAGCCGCCTTAATTGGAGCACCTGCATTTTTTGCATTTCCTTCCGGTCCGGCATTTTGAAGCTGAACAGATACTTTTGCTCCTTCTGCATGACAGGCATCGATTACATTGCGGAAGCTCTCAATTGTAGAATCGTCATAAAGACAAGGTTTTCTAGGACCACCTTTTGCTCCTTTATGAACAACCGTTGCTTCAATTGTAATTAAACCAAATCCACCTTTTGCTCTTTCTGCATAGTAAGCTCTTGATTGTTCGCTTAAGCTGCCGTCTGTATTGGCAAAATTATTTCCCATCGGTGGTACTACAAAACGATTCTTCACTGTCATTGGCCCGATCTGAATCGGCTCAAACATTGCTCTAAACTTCATGTATATTCTCCTCCTATTTCTTTCTATTTTTTATCCCAATTAAATTCTAATTCCATTAGCTCTCAACGCGAGATTGAGCCATATGAAAATATAGGTATTCTCATATGGCAACTCTCTTGCTTTTTATGTCATTCAAACAAATTAGTCTTCTAATAATTCAGGCCAAGCCTCTTTTAATACTTTTACTGTGTTTTCATAAGTATGTTTTGCAGCTTCTTTTACACCTTTTGCAAGAATTGCATCACTAATTACTTCAACACCAACAGCTTTTGGCTCAATTCCTTTTTCTTTAATCATTTTTACGAAAGGTACTGTTGTCCCAATTCCTGTTCCTGGAGCAAGACGATCATGCATAGATTCATCTCTTAAGATAGAAGTTGCATATGGTCTTTCCCAAACGTCGTTGATCTGGATAGATACGATTTTGTCTGCTGGAATGTCTTTCATAACTTCTAAGTCAATTGGCTGATTTGCTCTTACCCAGTGCCATGTATCACAGATTAATTTTGCATTTTCACAGCCTGATGCTTTTACAACTGCCCAACCTTTTTCCATTGTTGGAATTCCGCTGTATGGCATTGGTTCTACACCGATTGTGTATTCCCCAGCTCTTTGACATAATTCTTTTAATTTCTGTGCAGTATGTTCCACAGAATAATCTTCCATTAATCCACAGTTGATGTGGTTTACTCCAAAGAGTTTACACATATGGAAGCACATCTGTTCTTTGTATTTTTGTTCATAAGAACGATTGTTTTCAGCCCATTGTACGATGTACTCAACTTCTGTTACTTTCATTCCATGTTTGTCAAGAATTGCTAAAATGTCTTCATCATGAAGCCCTTCATTTAATGCATCTACATAAGTTTCTGCACGAAGACCGATTCCTTCGTATCCAGCTTCTTTTGCTGCGATAACACGATCTTCAAACTTACATTGATCTCCTAACGTCCATGAACTTACTGTAATCGGGAATTTTTTTGACATAATAATTAGCTCCTTCCTTTTTGTTGAATTTCTATTTTTCTTTGATTCAATCTTTTGTTCTTTTGATAAATCTATTATATGACTTTGTTAAAAAGAAAACAAATTGGTAATATTGTCGTTATTCATAGATATTTTTTATAGATTTTGGTATACTGATAGATAAAGATTTGAACTTTGCTAGAAAACCTATGGCTTATTTTTATCAAAATTTTATAGAAAGGAAGGAGTAACACTCATGAATTTGTATCACTTGCGATACTTTGTCACATTGGCTCACTTAGAGCATTATACGAAAGCAGCACAGACACTCTCGATTACACAGCCGAGTCTCAGCCATGCCATTGCCTCTTTAGAGGAGGAATTAGGGATTCGCCTCTTTGAAAAAGACGGAAGAAATATTCTTCTTACGAAATATGGCCGTGCTTTTTTATTTGACGTAGAAAATGCCCTTTCTCTCTTGGATAGTTCGGTAAACACGTTACAATTGACAGGGAAAGGGGAGGGAAATATCGATCTTGCCTTCTTGCGCACGTTAGGCACGTCTTTAATCCCTAAATTTATTCGTGGATTTACCGATCTCTATCCGGATAAAAACATTCACTTTTCTTTAAATACGGATACGGGACTGTCTGCGGATATTTTAGAAGGGATTAAATCCAAAAAATATGATATTGCCTTTTGCTCCAAGCTGGAAAATGAACCATTGATTGAATTTACGCCGGTGGCAAGACAAGAAATTGTCCTCGCCGTTCCAAACGATCACCCCCTGGCTAAGAGAGATTCGGTTCATTTAGAAGAGACGTTGGACTATCCACATATTCTGTTCAAACATAAAAGCGGGCTGCGCCCAATTGTTGATAAATTATTTAAACAGATTCATGCCTATCCTTCCAATATCATTTATGAGGTAGAAGAAGATCAGGTTGCTGCTGGTCTTGTTTCCCAAGGATTTGGCATTGCAGTCATTCCTTATATGAATATTTTAAGCATGATGAACGTCAAATTAATTCAGATTGAATCCCCTGTTTGGGAACGACAATTTTATATGGCAACTTTAAAAGATGCCTACCATGCTCCGGCTATTCATGAATTTTGTCAATATGTAAAGTCTAAGGAGATTGTAAATTTGACTTTATAATTCTTTTATCCTTATTGTAAACATAGAGTCTGACTCATTACCTTTGTACAAAAAAATTAGGTATTGTTTTGAACCTTTTTCTTCTCAACAATACCTAATCTTATCTGTTATTATCTTTTTATTCCTCTATATATTCTTCAAAATTTTTATATCTTTCCATAAGTTTTGGTAATTCTTCTTTTGCCGCTTCTAACTTCGGCCCACAGATTGCTCCAAACCCTTGAATTTCTGTTGTATGTTCTCTAAGACCTGCAAAAGTTCCTCTTGCCCTTTCTTGTTGTTTTTTAGGAAAGACAACCTTCACTTTTTCTCCTTCGATCGATAAAGTTCCTTCAATTCCACAAATCGGACATTCTACGGTTGTTGTTCCATTCATCATCAATAAGTTTTGATGGCAAACCGGACAAGTTCCTTCTTCTCCAAACCACAAAATCTCTTCATCCTTTTTAAAGTAGGCTTCTGCTGTTTGTTTTCCCATCTCATGAATATCCGCTATCAATTGTTTATCTAATACCGGATTTCCCGTAGTTCCCATATGATGTGCATCGTAATTTCCGACTACCTTCATCATCGCCGGAAATCCAAATAAATGCATGGTTGCCGTTCCCATAGAAACCCAATTCTTTGTTGTTGCTCCACCAATAGAAATATAAGAAACTGTACGACGCTTTAATCTCTCTTTTGGATAATCTTCTGCATTCCCAGGAGCTTCTCCTCTTTTTCTCTTATCCAATACCCAATTAATTGCTGAAACATCATGTCTGCAAGAAAAACGATCGACCAAATTCTTAAATTGTCCAACTGGTTGTAATACATATACAGGTGCTCCCACAATAATACAATCTGCTTTTCTAATCTCTTCTTCCACCATTTGCATATCATCTTTAATCACACAATCATTATCTTTTCCTCGTTCCAAATTCGTTGAACAAGCACCACAGCCGATACAACGATCAATTTTTAGACGATTTGTATTTATAAACTTTACTTTTGCATCCGGCACTCCTTCTTTTGCACCATATAAAGCTTCCTTCACTAAAATATCCGTGTTTCCCATTTTCCTTCCAAAAGATAGCCCTAAAATATACATTCTCATTCTCCCTTCCTTCTATGATCTAATTTTTCTCTAATTTCTTGGTTTTTCTGTTCATTTAATGGATACAAATAAAGAGGAATTAAACAGCATAAAAACATAATGCCAAACACAAGATTGACTGTCATATTAATTCCATACATCGCTTGTTCTGTTTGTTGTTGATTGGCAATATATCCAAATGCTTCCATAAGCAACACCACCTACTGGAGAAAGTTTCTCTTCCATTAATTGATGATTTCTTCCGCGATTATAGATTAACTCATTTTTAGAATAGCTCATGCCCGAATGAATTTCCGCTCCTGCTTCTGTTCCGCATAATGTAGTAGAGGCTTCTCTTGACTCTAAAATATTCAATGCCCAACTGGCTTCTAACTGAATGGCCGCTCCATTTTTCATTTTAATAAATCCCATAGCAGAGTCTTCTACTTCATATGTTTTCGGATCCCATGGCCCAAATAAATTTCCTTCTGTCGCTTGTTGTAATCCACCCAATTTATAGAAAACAGAGCCTGTAACGCTATCAATCTCATAATTATTCATACACCATAACGTAATATCAAGTGCATGGGTTCCAATATCAATTAATGGGCCGCCTCCTTGTGCTTCTTTATCCATAAACACGCCCCATGTAGGCACACCTCTTCTACGGACTGCATGTGCTTTTCCATAGTAAATATCCCCAAGTTCTCCCTTTTCACATGCCGCATGAAGATTTTGAACTTCCGCTCTAAAGCGGTTTTGATAGCCGACTGTAAATTTCATTCCTGATTTTTTCCATGCTTCTACCATTTTCTCTGCTTCTTCCGTGCTATGTGACATTGGTTTTTCACAATACACATGTTTTTTTGCTTCAAATGCTGCAATTGCAATTTCACTATGGGACACATTTGGTGTACAAATATGTACTACTTCGATTGCTTCCTCTTTTAATAATTCTTTATAATCGGTATAAACACGCGCTCCTGGTGCTCCAAATTCTTCTGCTGCTTTTTTCGCTCTCTCTTCTATAATGTCACAAAATGCAACTATTTCATTCAAATCCGAATTATTTTTTAATGCTGGAAAATGTTTCTGATTTGCAATTCCTCCACATCCAATTACTGCTACTTTTAATTTTTTCATGAATCGATCCTCCTATATTCCTTCTCTCGTTTCTCTTTTATTGCTCAAATAAAATCGCTTTTCCTGTTTTTGCTGATTGCCAAGCAGCTTCCATAACAGACAATACACGGCGTACTTCTGAAATTTTAATTTTGGATTCTGCTCTATGATTCAATACATCATCCACATTGCAATAGAAATCCACCCAATCTGTTTCTACTTGTGGCAATTCTTCTGTTATAATTCCTCCCGGTGGAACCGGAGCGAACTGTCTTGTTGGCCCGGCTTCGGTTTCTGTAATTTGAGGCGGTAATTTCTCTAACATCTTCCCTGTTCGATAGACTGCACCTTCGCACCCAAAATTTTTAATTACTAAAGTTCCTTTATCTCCTGCCACTAACCATCGAGGTTGATATTCTAAAATATAAGTAGATAATTCAATGTGTGCGGTAATTCCATTATCCATTTTCATAATAATTTTAAAATAATCATCCACTTCCTCATGCAATACATTTTTAATATCCGCATAAATTGAAGTAATCTTTGCTTCCGGCATCATAAACAATATTTGATCGATAAGATGAACTCCCCAATCATAGATCATACCACCGCCATACTTTTTATAAATATGCCATTCATGCATATATCCGTTTCCAGAATGTAATTTCGATTCTATTGTAAAAAGATTTCCAAGCAATTTTTGCTCATACGCTTTTTTTACAATCAACATATCTTTATCCCATCTTCTATTTTGATGAGAAGTAAAAAATACCCCTGCTTCTTTGCAAGCAGATTCCATTTCATCTAATTCCTGCACATTCATAGCGGCCGGCTTTTCTGTAATCACGTTTTTTCCTGCCTTTGCTGCCTTTATACACATCTCTTTATGTAAATAATTTGGTACCGTTAAAATAACTGTATTCACTTTGGGATCGGACAAAAGTTCTTCGGCAGTTTTATAAAGTTTATACCCCATTGCTACTGCTTCTTTTTGTTTTTCTTCTGCAATATCACAAACCGCTGCAATCTCAACTCCTGCTCTAGGAGCATTTTGTGCATGCCATTTGCCCATTCCACCAAAGCCAATGATTCCTAATTGAATATTCATAAACTTCTCCTTTCTTTTTCTATGCATATCAAATGACAAAGTTTCTCAAATATCGTTTGCTTAAAAGCAATGCTTTCTTCGCATCTTCCAAATTTTTCTCAAACGATTTATCCTCTACTTCAATACAAGTAAATCCATCATATCCAATATCCGTAAGTGCTGACACATACTTTCCCCAATTGATATCTCCAAGTCCCGGTAATTTTGGTGACATATATTCCAATGGTGTCGCCATAATTCCAACATCCTTTAATTTATCTTGATATACTTTAATATCTTTGTAATGAACATGGAAAATTTTATCTCGAAACTCATAAATCGGTTTTATATAATCAATTTGTTGCCATACAAAATGAGATGGATCATAATTGATTCCAATATTTTTACTATCTAAAATCTCAAATACTTTTCTCCAATTTGCCGGAGAAGTCATTAGGTTTTGTCCACCCGGCCATTCATCTTCTGTAAATAACATCGGACAATTCTCAATTGCTATTTTTACCTCTTTTTCTTCTGCATATCTCACAATCGGAACCCAAACTTCTTTTACCATTTTTAGATTTTCAGATACTGTTTTTTTCGGATCTCTTCCAATAAATGTTGTAATCATATTGACATCCAAAAGAACGGAAGCATCGATTAATTGATACAAATGAGAAAGATATTCCTTTCTCTTATCCAAATCCGGTTCTAACATGTTTGGATAATAAGCTAAAGAAGAAATCTCGATTCTTTCTTCTTTACAATACTTCTTTATTTCATCAGCCTTTTCTTGTGTCAGATTTGCAACATCAATATGACTCACACCCGCATATCGTCTTTGTGCATCTCCTTTTGGCCAACACGCTACTTCTAAACATTCAAATCCATGTTCTGATGCAAACTCTACGACCTCTTCCAATGTCATCCCGTCACAAATTGCCGTAATAAAACCTAACTTCATACTATACTCCTTTCTATTCTTCTCTTTCCTTTGTTACCCTTATTTTAATGAAATCTTTCCTTCTCTTCCTCTTTGTTTTTACACTCTTTTTGAGTCTAAAATGACATTCTTTTCTATCCATAAAAAAATAAGGTCAAAATAATATATATTATTTTGACCTTATTTTTTAATTAATTTTGATCACAGTGAAATAAACCATTTCATTCGGTAACAATACGCTATCTAAAACTAACACTTGATCGTTTACGATTACTTTTTGAATGTTTAGTTTCGGTTCACAAATTCTACGAAAATATTTAATATCTTCTCTTGATAATTCATCCGCATAGTCCATTTCTCTCCATAGATTTAACACATTTCCCGTTGTTTCAGTAATTCTATGACTTTTAATCTGATATTCCCCAGAAACAGCGCCGTTTCTGTTCTTCGAATTCTTTCGTCCCACCATACTTCAATTCTCCAAGTGGCAACTTCTTCTCTTCCATATCTTTTTATAAAATGTTTCATCATATAATCCAAAAGTTTTTCCCATTGTTTATTTTCAATCCAAAAAGGATCTTCTGAATACTCTGCTAAAGCAACCTGAACATTTTTATGAATTCTTCTCGGTTTTTGTCCTAATTCAATATGCGGTTTAAATCCTTGCTGAATAACAAAATCTAATACCAAATCTAATCTCGAAAAATTATAAACACCATCGATATTTTCCCAATCAATTAACATTCCTCTGGAAAAAATATGCCAAAATCGAACATATTGAAATCCTAACGCTTCCTTTAATAAAATCATATGTTCTTGAATTTCAGAACGCAATAAATCTTCTGCTGCTCCAACATTAATCATATCCTTCCAAATAGGTTTCATTTTCTCAGATCGTAATACCGATTGCTTTTGTACAAAGGAACAACTATCTTTACACTCTTCTTTCTTTTCTGTATGTTCTAGAAAGTTTTCTAATCTTGATGTAATTGCTTTCTTATGTTCTATTTCTTCTTTTCCTTCCTGCTTGATCTCTCGCATTTTTTTACGAAAAACAGAAGGCGTTTCTCTATACATTTGTTTGAATTCTTTATTAAAAAATGCGATGCTTGTAAAACCAACATCATATCCGATTCTCGTCACCGGAATGTTTGTATAAATTAATTCATCTGCTGCATGATGAAGCCTTATCTGTGTTAAATATTCTGAAAAACTCACCCCATAATTTTTTTTAAAAAATCTTGATAAATATCCGGTTGATAAATATAATTTTTCCGAAAGTTCCTTCAAACTAATCGGTTGATTGTAATTACTCATAATATAGTGATTGATATCTACTAATCGTTCTTCAAATTTATCCCCGCCTTCTAAAACTTCTTTGTCTGATGACTGTACTAGGAAATGAACAGATAAAATATTCAATACTTGATAACAAAAAGACAAGTAACCGAATTCTCCCTTTCCTTGCTGCATACTCAAATAATAGTTCAATAATTGATTCAGTGCTTGTCGGAGTTCATCATATCGAGTACTTTCTTCTCTTGTAGAATCACACCAAAAAATAATATTTCTATTTTGGAAAACTTGATAAAACAATTCATATGGAATTAAAAACTTCATAAATAAAATGTCCGGTGATGGTGTGAAGCTATGACGTTTATTGGCATTGATCACAAAAATATCCTTCTGTTTCATATGAATTTCATGCTCTTCCCAATATACATTCATTTCTCCTTCTAAAATATAAATCAGTTCTACTTCTTCATGAGTATGTTCTTTTTCCTTGCTATCTAACACAAATATTTTCATCTTACTTTTTCTAAAATCATGATCAAACATTCTTTCTTCCCCTTTTTATACATGATTTCTATGATATCCTAAATGCATACGAATGCTCATTATATCACAAGAAAATCTACTGACACAATGCACTATAAACCCTATGGTTTTTGTCGGTTCCCTTATGGAAATAATATCTAATTATATCATCGATCTTTTCTTAAAATCTATCAATTTATGAGGAAAAAGCAAGCAAAAAAATTTTATATCACCATAATAGCCAAACTAACTTTCACCACATTGTAAAAATATTTTTGTATGCTATAATACCCATGTATTTAAAATATCTATTATTTTAGGAGATTATCGTTTACAATGAAAAATTTATTCAAACGTTTTAAAAAATATGTACTGGAAAATTTAGATCTAATTGTACCCGGAGTTATTGTTTTAAATGGTGGATATTATATTCCTGCTAATTTTAAAAATACGGATGACCAAAAATAATTTTCTATGCAAAACACATGCGTAATATAAAAAAGAACCAAGTTTTTTATCGCTTGGTTCTTTTCTCTTTTCAACAGTATTTTCTTTTATCATGGCTTATTATATTATTCTTTATTATTCTTTATTATTCTTTGTCGAATTCCAATAATTTCTTTACTAATTCTTCGCAGATTTCTAATTCTGTCTTTCCATCTGTATGGATTATAATATCCGCAGCCGCTTCATATTTTTCTTTTCTCTTCGCCATTAAGTCAGCGATAAATTCCACATTTTTATTATTTTCAATAAGTGGGCGATCATGGCTATCTTTTACTCGATCTAAAATTGTCTGTGGATCGGCTGTTAATAAAACAACTCGCCCATTTTTCTTCATTTCCACAACATTACATTCTCTCAACGGAGTTCCACCGCCACATGAGATTACAACGTTTTTATGATGCTGCATTTCAATTAGTAAGTTTGTCTCTAAGTTGCGGAAATATTCTTCTCCATACACTTCGAAAATATCAGGAATACTCATTCCCTCTCTCTCCACAATTAACTGATCCATCTCTACAACGTCCATTGCAAATAACGTATTCAAATAATCGGAGATCGTTGTCTTTCCTGCTCCCATAAATCCAATAAGAACAATATTGTAAGAAAAGAGTTTTCTCGCTTGAATTCGTTTACTATTTTTATTAATTGAACGGAAAACAGAAGTCACTTCTCTTTGATGGCGATGTCCTTCTAACTGTTCTTCTAACCATTTATTTTGCTTTGCTTCTTGTTCCGGTTGAAGAATTTGCATATTATTTTGTTCCTTATATGCCATAATTTCTTCTACCACAGCATTTCTCTCCAATAATGCCGCTAAAATCTTCTCATCACATGATTGTAACTGTTCTCTAAGCTTTACTAATTGTTCCATCATTCACATCTCCTTTTTGTATCTAACAAGCTAAAGTGTTAAAATCCATTATAGCAAAGCTCCTTTTATTTTTCAATCATTGTTTTCCATTTTTTCCACATTTTATGAAGTAATTTGATACTGTTCCTGCACATATCGAATAAACTCTTCTACGATAGGTGTCTGATACCGCCCCTTCATAATTCCCATATAAATATATCGTTTTACATCTAAATTCTCCAATGGAATCCGCTCCACTTCCAAATATTTCAGCACTGGAACATCTGGCATAATTGCAACTCCAAACCCTTGAGCCACCATTCCTGCCATAGAACTATCCTCCGCAATTTCATATACAATCTCCGGCACAATATGATGTTTTTCAAACAGTTCCAAGATGACAAAATGAAGTCCGCTCGATGGAGGAAAACAAATTTGCGGATATATGCCGATCTCTTCTACCGAAAGGGATTCTCGATTGGATAACGGGTGCCCTTTTGGAACAACTGCAACAAGCTGTTCTTCGGATACTGGAAGAAATGTAATTTCTTTTTCATTTTCCACTTTGGAAGAAAAGATCACATCAAATGTCTCATCTTTTAACCCTTCCACCACTTTTTTCGTAACGGCGTCTTGAAAAGAAAACCGAACTTTCTTCTCTGGATATTGTTCTAAAAATCCTTTTACTACCTTTGGTACAAAACTGCTTCCCTGAGTTGGAATATAGCCAATGGATATATAACCAGCTACGACTCCTGACATTTCATTCATTTTCCGAACACCATTGTCTAAAATATCTTGAGACGCCTTGGCATATTTATAAAATTCTTTTCCATATTTTGTGAGAACAACATTTCTTCCTTGTTTTTCAAACAGAGGAACTCCTAATTCTTTTTCAAGCATTGTAATCGCATGGCTAAGGCTTGGCTGTGTAATACATAGTAACTTCGCCGCCTGTGTGTAATGTTCCATTTGTGCCAGCGTAATAAAATATTGTATTTGATTTAAGTTCATCTTTCATCCTTTCTCTACTTTTTGTTTCACTGCTACCTATGCAATCCACACAACTTTCTTCCATTTATGATACTATCTTATACTGAATCTAGCTTCTTTGCAATTACTGTTTTCATTTTTATTACCCGTCTTTCTGCGAAAGACACCAATGCGTCATGAAACGT
>Cebus_capucinus_imitator_PRJNA485217_SSR105__coassemble_309_pt1 | contig 24969 bp, 34 predicted proteins | sample Cebus_capucinus_imitator_PRJNA485217_SSR105__metabat2_low_PE_004 | metagenome-assembled genome bin Cebus_capucinus_imitator_PRJNA485217_SSR105
TGGCTCCGTCTTTTGGATGTGGGTTATGGCTCTTCTTGGCGGCGCTTCCGCTTTTATTGAAAGCACATTAGCTCAAGTTTATAAGATTAAGGATAAAGAAGATTTTCGTGGTGGCCCATCGTATTACATGGAGAAAGCATTGAAAAAACGTTGGCTTGGTATTTTATTCTCGATCTTATTAATTATCTGTTTTGCATATGGTTTTAATGGATTACAATCTTTTAATATTTCATCTGCATTGGCCTACTATATCCCGAATTATAACAACACTCATGTTCCTGCATTGATCGGATTACTTTTGGCCGCTGCAACTGCCTTTGTTATCTTTGGCGGTGTTCATCGCATCGGTTTTATTACATCAGTGATCGTGCCAATTATGGCTCTTGGATATTTATTGATGGGATTCGTTACAATTATCATGAATATATCTTCGCTCCCACATGTCATTTCCATCATCTTTGAAGGTGCCTTTGATTTTCAAGCAATCTTCGGTGGTCTAGCCGGAAGCGCTGTTGTAATCGGAATCAAACGAGGTTTATTTTCCAACGAAGCTGGTATGGGCAGCGCCCCAAATGCTTCTGCTACTGCGAGTGTAAGCCACCCTGCAAAGCAAGGACTTGTTCAAGTGTTGTCTGTATTTATTGATACTTTGCTCATTTGTTCCGCTACTGCAATGATGCTTTTGCTTTCAGGTGTCGAAGGAATTCCAAATGTTTTAGACGGAATTCCATTTGTTCAAAAGGCGATTTCTACCAATGTTGGAAATTGGGGAATTCATTTTATTACATTTTCCATTTTCGCTTTTGCTTTTAGCAGCATTATTGGAAATTACTACTATGCGGAATCCAATATTTTATTTATTAAAAATAACAAAATGCTATTGTTTATTTTCCGTATTTCTTGTCTTGTTGCTGTGTTCTTAGGAGCGCAAGCAAACTTCTCCGTTATTTGGAATATTGCGGATATTACAATGGGTCTTATGGCCACAGTGAATATCATATCCATCTTATTTTTAGGAAATATCGCAATTAAAGTATTGAAAGATTATGAAAAACAATTAAAGATGGGAAAAGATCCAAAATTTCATGCAAAAGATGTCGGAATTGAAAATACGGATTGTTGGAATGAGTAATCGCTTGTATTGCTGATTCTAGCAGAAAGCAAAAAATCCAGAAGAATTTTTCTTCTGGAACAAAAACGATATATAAGGTCATTAAAAATAAGAAGCGCATAAATTGCGCTTCTCTTTTTCTATATCAAATTATACTAATTCGATGATAACTTCCATAGCAGCGTCACCTTTACGCTGTCCGATCTTAACGATTCTTGTGTATCCACCTTTACGATCAGCATATTTTGGTGCGATTTCTTCGAATAATTTGTCTGCTAAATCAACTTTCTTTGTGTTAGCTTTCTTTTTCGCAAGTTCAGTAGGAACTTCTGTTACTGGGTATAAGAAGCTTAACATCTGTCTTCTTGCATGTAAACGAGAAGGCATATCTTTTTTGATTTCTTTAGAAACTGTTTCGTATACAGTTACTTTCTTTCCATCAACAACTTCTTTTACTCTCTTACCGTTTTCATCTTTTTTAGCAACTTTTGCTTCAACAGTAACTGTTTCAAAGTTGTCTTTTTCTTTTACAGCTAAAGCGATGAAAGATTCAGCGATTTTTCTGATTTCTTTTGCTTTTGCTTCTGTTGTACGGATTTTTCCGTTATATAAAAGATTTGTTACTTGGTTTCTTAATAATGCTTTTCTTTGGTTAGATGTTCTACCTAATTTTCTGTATTTAGCCATGATTAAATGGACCTCCTATGGTTTGGTTATTCACTATGCCTACTACTACTTCAGCCTAAGTGGGTCGTATCGTTATCTAAAATGGATTTCAGACTGATGCAGGATTCATTTTAAAAACTACTTACACCTGCGTCTTACTCTCCCATTATATATGATTAAGCCTCTTCGCTTGCGTTAAGCTCAAGACCTAATTCCTTTAATTTTGCTAAGACTTCTTCTAATGATTTACGTCCTAAGTTACGAACTTTCATCATATCTTCTGGAGTCTTATTTGTAAGTTCTTCAACAGTGTTGATACCTGCTCTCTTTAAGCAGTTGTATGAACGAACAGATAATTCTAATTCATCGATGTTCATTTCAAGAACTTTTTCTTTCTCATCATCTTCTTTTTCTACCATAACTTCTGCAGTTTTTGCATTTTCAGAAAGGTCGATGAAGAGATTTAAATGTTCACTTAAAACTTTTGCAGCAAGAGAAACTGCTTCATCTGGTGCTAAAGTTCCGTTTGTGAATACATCTAATGTAAGTTTATCGTAATCTGTAATCTGACCTACACGAGTATTTTCTACTGTCAAGTTGACGCGTTCTACCGGTGTGTAAATAGAATCTACTGCAATTACATCAATTGCACTATCTTCATTTTTATTCTTATCAGCACCTACATATCCGCGTCCTTTTGTAATGGTTAATTCCATATCTAATTTACAGTCAGCTCCGCCATTGCAAGTTGCAATTACTAAATCCGGATTTAAGATCTCAATATCGCTATCCACATTGATATCTGCTGCTGTAACAACGCCATCACCTGCAAATTCAATATAAGCATGTTTTGGCTCATTTGTTGTGCTGTTGTTTTTAATTGCTAATTCTTTGATGTTTAAGATAATTTCTGTGACATCTTCTTTTACTCCAGGAATGGAGCTGAACTCATGTAAGACACCTTTGATCTTAACAGAGCTTACAGCAGAACCAGGTAAAGAAGAAAGCATAATTCTTCTTAAAGAATTACCCAGAGTGGTACCGTAACCTCTCTCTAATGGCTCAACAACAAAACGACCATATCTATTATCTTCTGAAATCTCTGCGATTTCGATTCTTGGTTTTTCAAATTCAAACATTGCGGACCCTCCTTATGGGTGATCTGATTCTTTGAGGGCAACCGTCTCTAACGGCAACCGATTTTGAAATACATCTCATCTTTTAACGTCAAAACCCATGCGTAGAATACGCATGGAATTTTGACGATACTAAACTTATAATTATTTAGAATATAATTCGACGATTAATGTTTCATTAACAGGAACGTCGATCTGATCTCTTGTTGGGAGCTCTTTCACTACTCCTGACAAGTTTTCATGATTAGCTTCTAACCAACCTGGAACTAATCTTCCTTCTGTTACTTCTAAGATATCTTTATATCTCTGAGAAGATTTATATTTTTCAGCGATTTCGATTACATCGCCAGCTTTTACTAAGTAAGATGGAATGTTAACTACTTTACCGTTAACTAATACATGTTTGTGGTCAACGATCTGTCTACATTCTTTTCTTGTTCTTCCGTATCCAAGACGGAACATTACGTTATCAAGTCTTGACTCTAATAAGATCATTAAGTTAGGACCTGTTAAACCTCTCATTTTTGTTGCTTTTGCAAAGTAGTTTCTGAAAGGTTTTTCTAAAACACCATAAATGAATTTTGCTTTCTGTTTCTCACGAAGCTGAAGACCATATTCACTTAATTTTCTGTTTGCTCTATTTAAACTTCTGTTAGATTTTTTATCGATTCCCATATAAACAGGATCAAGACCTAAAGATCTACATCTTTTTAGGACTGGAGTTCTATCTACTGCCATTCTCGTATCCTCCTATTATACTCTTCTACGTTTTGGTGGACGGCATCCGTTGTGTGGAACTGGTGTAACATCTTTAATGCTTGTTACTTCAAGACCGCAAGCCTGAAGTGCACGAATTGCTGCTTCTCTTCCTGATCCTGGTCCTTTAACCATAACTTCAACTGTCTTTAATCCATGAACCAATGCTGCTTTAGTAGCTGTTTCAGCTGCCATCTGTGCTGCGTAAGGAGTAGACTTTCTTGAACCTCTGAATCCAAGTCCGCCTGCACTTGCCCAAGAAAGAGCATTTCCTTCTGCATCGGTTAATGTAACGATTGTATTATTAAAAGATGACTGAATATGAGCCTGTCCGCGCTCAACGTTCTTACGAACACGTTTCTTTGTCACTTTTTTAGTAACTTTTTTTGCTGCCATTACTTAAACCTCCTGCTGGTTTATCTATCAACGATATTAATTATTTTTTCTTATTTGCTACTGTTCTCTTAGGACCCTTACGAGTTCTAGCATTTGTTTTTGTCTTCTGTCCACGAACTGGAAGACCTTTTCTATGACGGATTCCTCTATAACATCCGATTTCCTGTAAACGTTTAATGTTTAATGCGATTTCTCTTCTTAAATCACCTTCAACCATGTACTGTTCGTTAATGATTTCACTTAATCTCTTAACTTCTTCGTCTGTTAAATCACGTACACGAGTATCTGGGCTAACATTTGCTTCTTTAAGGATTTTATCTGCGCTTGGTCTACCGATACCATAGATGTAAGTAAGACCGATTTCTACGCGTTTTTCTCTTGGTAAATCAACACCTGAAATACGAGCCATGTGTCTTTGCACCTCCGCTAAATTTTCATTGTCTAAGGAATGCTCTATGTATCCGCGTACGGTGAAATGTTCATACATACCACAACCCTTAATCCTGATTGTTTCTACTATTTTTTATATTTTTATGACGATTTTATATTTTTAACTAACACGAACAACCGAGCCTGGTGGTTCGCATTACAGCCGCTTACAAATTTAAAATACCGAAAAGGTATTATACATGATTGCACAATAAAAAGCAAGAGGGAAATTAACCCTGTCTTTGTTTGTGCTTTGGATTTTCGCAAATAATTCTAATTGCGCCTTTTCTTTTGATTACCTTGCATTTTTCGCAAATAGGTTTTACAGATGCTCTAACCTTCACAGCAATCTCTCCTTTCAAAAAAAGTTCCCTACTAGCATATCACTAAAATTTGTAAATTGCAAGAGGAAATTTGCTAAATTTACTTATCTCTCCAAATAATTCTTCCTTTTGTTAAATCATATGGGGACATTTCTAAAGTTACTTTATCACCAGGTAAAATTTTAATGAAATTCATTCTTAATTTACCGCTGATATGTGCTAATACAATATGACCATTTTCTAGTTCAACTTTGAACATAGCGTTTGGTAATTTTTCTACTACAGTTCCTTCGATTTCAATTACATCGGCTTTAGCCATAGGTTTATTCCTCCTCTAAATTTCCATATTATGATGTTAAGGTAAAAAGTCTTTTCCCTAACCGATACGGCGGTTCTCCTCGCCTATCTCTTATTATTTTTGTTCTATTTCATCACCAATGGTAAGAAATTCCGGTTCTCCTTTTGTAATCAACACAGTATTTTCATAATGGGCTGATAAAGAACCGTCCTCTGTCACAACCGTCCATTGATCATCAAGCCAGCTCACCTGATAGGTACCGGCATTGATCATTGGCTCGATTGCTAACGTCATTCCTGATTGAAGACGAATTCCTCTTCTTCTCGTTACAAAATTCGGAATCTGTGGATCTTCATGAAGACTTGTGCCGATTCCATGACCTACTAAGTCACGAACAACAGAGTATCCAAAACTTTCTGCATAGTTTTGGATTGCCCTTGCAATATCCACTAAATGATACCCTTCCTTTGCATATTTCATTCCTTCAAAGAAGCTTTGTCTTGTGACTTCTATTAACTGTCTCGCTTCCTTACTCACTTCGCCTACGGCATGAGTTCTCGCTGCATCAGAATGATATCCTTTGTAAATACAGCCACAGTCTAAACTTACAATATCGCCTTCTTCGATGATTCTCTTATCGCTTGGTATTCCATGAACAACTTCATCATTGATGGAAACACATACAGAGGCTGGATATCCATGATAATTTTTAAAGTTTGGGATACAACCATAACTTCTTATGATCTCTTCTCCTAAACGATCAATATCTTTTGTAGATATCCCTGGCTTCAATGCTTTTTTCATCTCCCCATGTGCGATCGCAAGAATTCTTCCTGCTTCACGCATGAGCTCAATTTCTCTTTCTGATTTGATTGATACAGACATAGTTATGCTCCTAAGATTGTAACAATTGCAGCAAAAACATCGTCCATACTTTGAGTTCCATCAACTGTTCTTAAATTTCCAGCTTCTTTATAGTAGTCGATAAGAGGCTGAGTTTGTTCATGATAGACAGATAGACGCTTTTTCACTGTTTCTGCCTTATCATCATCTCTTAAAATCAAGTCTTTTCCACATACATCACAGATGCCTTCTGTCTTTGGAGCATTGTATTTGATATGGTAAGTTGCTCCACACCCTACACACGCTCTTCTTCCAGCCATTCTGTCAATAATGTTTTCATCTGGAACATTCACATCAATTGCAAAATCAATTGCCTGGTTTGCATTTTTTAATGCTTCTGCTTGTGAAATAGTTCTTGGGAAACCATCTAAGATAAATCCATTTGCACAATCTTCTTTTTGAAGACGATCCGCTACTAGATCAACCGTTAATTCATCTGGCACAAGTAGTCCTTGATCCATGTATTCTTTTGCTTTTTTTCCCAATTCTGTACCTTCTTTAATGTTTGCGCGGAAAATGTCACCTGTGGAAATATGAGGAATTTCATATTTCTTAGCGAGCATTTTTGCCTGAGTACCTTTTCCGGCACCAGGTGCGCCAAGCATAATAATCTTCATTCTAAGAATACCTCCAAATTTGAACACGGATCTCGTGTTCTAACTATACTAAAATCTCTCAAGAATTGTTTGAGGACGATAAGAAACACGAATAAGCTGTAGTGACACTACAGCTTATGCATTACTTAATCGTTCAAAAATCCTTTATAGTGACGGACTAACATTTGAGACTCAATCTTTTTAATTGTTTCAAGAATTACACCAACTACGATAATTAAAGAAGTACCAGCAAATGATACTTGCGCCTGGAATACTCCAGAAGCAACGATTGGAATTACTGCTACGATGGTTAAACCACATGCACCAATGAAGATGATATAATTTAACATCTGATTTAAATAGTCAGAAGTTGGCTTACCAGGTCTGATGCCTGGAATAAATCCGCCCTGCTTTTTCATGTTATTTGCAACTTCCAATGGGTTGAAAGTAATTGCAGTATAGAAATAAGCAAAGAATATTAGTAATCCAATATAAATCAATAAACCAAGTGTACGTTTTGGGTGATCAGCGTCAAACCAAGTTGTTTGATTTAAACTAATGATCGCCTTTTGAATAAATCCAGTTGGTTCAAGATCAATAGAAAATAAATTACTAATAATCAGTGGGAACTGCATAATAGAGGAAGCAAAGATAACTGGAATAACACCTGCTGTATTCACTTTTAAAGGAATATGGCTAGACTGTCCACCAATCATTTTGCGTCCCTGCATTTTTTTTGCATATTGTACAGGGATTCTTCTTTCTGCTTCTTGTAAAATTACAACTAAGATTGTTGTAAGCAAAATAACTAAAACAATAATTACTGCTGCGATAATGCCAGTTGAAATTGCTTTTCCCTGTATGAATTGTTTATATAATCCAAAGAAGTCTCCTGGCATTCTTGATACGATATTCACTAATAAGATAATAGAAATACCATTTCCAACACCTTTTTCAGTGATACGTTCACCAATCCACATAACAAGAGCTGCACCAGCTGTCAATGTAACAACCATAGATACGATAATTAAATATTCATTCATATCACGGAATAAGCCTTGTCTTTGGAATGTAATCGCCAAACCTAAACTCTCAATGATACCTAATGCAATCGTTACATAACGAGTGATTTCTGTCATTTTCTTTCTTCCGGATTCCCCATCTTTTTGCATTTCCTCTAATGCAGGAATTGCAATTGTTAAAAGCTGGATAATGATGGAAGATGTGATATATGGGGTTACATTGAGTGCAAAGATCGACATATCAAGAAAAGAGCCTCCGGTGAAAGAGTTAATTAAATTAAATGAATCACCGAGTGATGCCTGTAAAAATGCTTTTACAGCAGCATTATCAATACCTGGTAATGGAAGCTGGCTTCCAATACGGACAACCAGCAACATACCTAAAGTAAATAATAATTTCTTTCTGATGTCTTTTATTTTAAGCGCATTCTTTAGCGTCTTAAACATATTAGATCACCTCAGCTTTTCCACCAAGAGCCTCGATTTTTTCTTTTGCGCTAGCACTAAAAGCAGTAGCCTGAACAGTGAGTTTCTTAGTAAGTTCTCCGCCTCCGAGAATTTTAATTCCGTCAATACCTCTGTTAGGGATTTTCACAACGCCTGATTCATGTAATAAATCAACTGTTACTACTGTATCATTTTCAAATACTTCTAAAGCAGAAACATTGATAGCAATGATATCTTTTGTATTTCTGTTGTGGAAACCTCTCTTTGGAAGTCTTCTATATAAAGGCATCTGACCACCTTCGAAACCTGGTCTTACTCCGCCGCCTGAACGAGCTTTCTGGCCTTTGTGTCCTTTACCAGCTGTTTTACCATTTCCTGAACCGTGTCCACGTCCTCTTCTGAAGTCGTCTCTCTGTCTGGAACCTTCTGCAGCATGTAAATTTGATAAATTCATCTCTTCTGCACCTCCTTACACTTGAATATTAAATTTCTTCAACTTTTACTAAATGTCTAACTTTCTGGATCATTCCTCTAACTGCCTGATTGTCTGGCATTTCAACTGTTTTATGAAGTTTGTTAAGTCCAAGTGCTTCAACAGTTGCTCTTTGTTTAGGAATGGCGCCGATTGTAGATTTTACTAAAGTAATTTTTAATTTATCTGCCATTTTAATTTCCTCCTTAGCCTAAAATCTCTTGAACAGATTTTCCGCGAAGTTTTGCAACTTCTTCTGGAGTTTTTAATTTTGCAAGACCATCAATAGTAGCAAGAACTACGTTCTGTTTATTGTTTGATCCTAAAGATTTTGTACGAACGTTTTTGTATCCAGCTAATTCAAGCACGATACGAGCAGGACCTCCTGCGATGATACCAGTACCTTCTGGAGATGTTTTTAATAATACGCTTGCGCTTCCGAATTTGCCAAAGAAATCGTGTGGTACGGAACCATTTTCGTCCATAGCAACAGAAACAAGTTTTTTGATAGCGTCTTCTTTTCCTTTGCGGATAGCTTCTGGAATTTCAGTTGCTTTTCCTAAGCCAGCACCTACATGGCCATTACCATCACCAACTACAACAAGAGCTGCGAATCTGAAGTTACGTCCACCTTTAACAACTTTTGTTACACGTTTGATGGCTACAACTTTTTCTTGTAATTCAAGCTGACTAGGATCAATAATAGTGCGTTTCATGTATGTTTCCTCCTTTATTAGAATTCTAGACCAGCTTCTCTTGCTGCATCTGCTAATGCTTTGATTTTACCTTGATAAATAAATCCGCCTCTATCGAATACAACAGATGTAATACCTGCATCTAATGCTTTTTTCGCAATCACTGTACCTAAGTATGCAGCTGCTGCAACATCATTAGTTTTTTCAAGCTGTTCTTTCACTTCTTTTTGAAGTGTAGAAGCTGAAACTAAAGTATTACCAACTGTGTCGTCAATAATCTGAGCGTACATATGATTATTACTTCTGAAAACTGCTAAACGTGGTCTTTCAGCAGTACCGCTGAAACGGTTACGAAGTTTCATGTGTTTTTTAACACGAACTTTTGTTCTTGATTGTTTGCTAACCATTCTATCTCACTCCTTTAATTATTTCTTACCAGTCTTACCAACTTTACGTCTGATAACTTCATCAGCATACTTGATACCTTTGCCCTTATATGGTTCTGGTCTTCTCAGGTCTCTGATTTCAGCTGCGTACTGGCCAACTTTTTCTTTATCAATACCTTTAATGATAATTTTGTTCTGTCCTTCCATAACAGATTCAATTCCTTCTGGATCTGTCATCTCTACTGGGTGAGAGAATCCTAAGTTGAAAGAAATTGTTTTTCCCTGTTTAGATGCTCTGTAACCAACACCGTTGATCTCAAGTACTTTCTCATAACCCTGAGTTACACCAATGACCATGTTGTTGATCAAAGTTCTTGTTAAACCATGTAAAGATTTCATTCTCTTTAAGTCGTTTGGTCTTGTAACAACAACTTCGTTATTTTCTACTTTAACGTCCATTTCTACTGGTACAGTTCTTTCTAATGTACCTTTTGGACCTTTAACAGTCACAACGTTACCTTCAGCAACGTTAACTTCAACTCCTGCTGGAATTGCGATTGGTAATCTACCGATACGTGACATGTCTTTACCTCCTTAGATTGATTAATGTTTGATTAAGTTTCAGGATTTTACTAATGAATGTATATGAAAGTAAGTTTCCTTACCATAATCCCTAATATATGGGACACTTCTTTCCATTGCCATCTTGCGATGGTATCCTAATTAAACGATTTAAAAGTGCAAAGGCAAGTCGTAGTTGACCGCCTGTGCATTTACTCCTTATACAGAAAGCCTCTGTACATTCTCACAACGTATCCTGGTGGTTCCTATTCAGATGAAAGAAGACACCACATTTCCGTGGAGTTTTTATGAGATTTTCTACTCTATGGTGAAATTACCATACAAATGCTAATACTTCTCCACCAACGTTAAGTTCTCTTGCAACTTTATCTGTTACAACACCTTTGTTTGTAGAAATGATAGCTGTTCCAAGTCCACCTAATACTTTAGGAAGATTTTCAGAGTTTGCATATACTCTAAGACCTGGTTTAGAAATTCTCTTAAGACCAGAGATTGCTTTTTCATTTTTATCTTTACCGTATTTTAATGTAACTACGATATTTTTAAATGCTCCATTCTCTACAACTTCGAAGCTTTTGATGTAACCTTCGTTTAAGAGAATTTCAGCAATAGCTAATTTCATTTTTGAAACTGGAATTTCAACTGTATCATGTTTTGCAGTATTCGCATTACGAATTCTAGTAAGCATATCTGCAATTGGATCGCTCATTGTCATGTGTTTGCCTCCTTCCTATCTATCTCAATCTTACCAAGATGCTTTTTTAACACCTGGAATTTGTCCTTTATATGCTAATTCACGGAAGCAAATTCTACAGATTCCGTATTTTCTTAAATAAGCATGTGGACGACCACAGATTTTACAACGATTGTATTCTCTTGTGGAGAATTTAACAGGTTTCTGCTGTTTGTTGACCATTGCTTTTTTAGCCATGGATTTCCCTCCTTTTATTTCTGAAATGGCATACCGAATAATGTTAATAATTCACGAGCTTCTTCGTCTGTGTTAGCAGTAGTAACGAAGATAACGTCCATACCTCTAACTTTATCAACTTTATCGTATTCGATTTCTGGGAAAATTAACTGTTCTTTAATACCTAAAGCGTAGTTACCTCTTCCATCAAAAGCATTAGGATTAACACCTCTGAAGTCACGTACACGAGGTAATGCTAAATTGATGAGGCGATCTGCAAATTCATACATTTTTTCGCCTCTTAATGTTACTTTACACCCGATAGGCATTCCTTCTCTTAATTTGAAGTTAGCAACGGATTTTTTAGCTCTAGTTACAACTGCTTTCTGTCCTGCGATAGTTTCCATATCTTTTACAGCAGCGTCTAAAACTTTTGCGTTTTCTCTTGCTTCACCAACACCCATGTTGATTACAATTTTATCAAGTTTTGGCACTTGCATAACGTTTTTGTATTCGAATTTCTTCATCATAGCGTCTACGATTTCGCTATAATAAGTATCTTTTAATCTACTCACGGTTTAAAGTCCTCCTTTCTTTCAATTAGTCGATTACTTCGCCTGTTGCTTTTGCTACACGAACTTTTTTGTCGCCATCGAGTTTGAATCCAACTCTTGTAGCTTTACCGTTGTGAAGGTACATAACATTTGAAATATCGATTGGACCTTCTTGGTGAATAATTCCACCCTGCTGATTAGCCATGCTAGGTTTTTCATGTTTTGTAATCATGTTAATCCCTTCAACTAAAACAGTGTGGTTCTTTTTATTTACGGAAATAACTTTTCCTTCTTTACCTTTATCTTTACCAGCGATAACTTGAACCATATCGCCTTTTTTGATTTTCATAGTAGCCACTGTGACACCTCCTTATAATACTTCTGGTGCTAATGAAACGATTTTCATGAATTTCTTTTCACGTAATTCTCTTGCTACTGGTCCAAAGATACGAGTTCCCTTTGGATTCATGTCATCTTTAATGATAACTGCAGCATTTTCATCAAATTTAATATAAGAACCGTCTTTACGACGAGCGCCTTTTTTACTACGAACAACAACGGCTTTTACAACATCGCCTTTTTTAACAACACCACCTGGTGTTGCATCTTTAACTGAAGCAACGATGATATCGCCGATATTAGCATATCTTCTTGTAGAACCGCCCATTACTCTGATGCAAAGTAATTCTTTAGCACCTGTGTTATCAGCAACTCTAAGTCTTGATTCCTGTTGGATCATGCCTATATCTCCTTCCGCACGAAATTATTTCGCTTTTTCTACGATTTCAACAAGTCTCCATCTTTTATCTTTAGATAAAGGTCTTGTTTCCATAACTTTTACTCTGTCACCAATACGACACTCATTGTTTTCATCATGAGCTTTTAATTTATATGTTCTTTTTACGATTTTACCGTATAAAGGATGTTTTACATTATCTTCAATAGCAACTACGATAGTTTTATCCATCTTGTCGCTAACAACTCTACCTACACGTGTTTTTCTAAGATTTCTTTCCACGAAGTTGTTCCTCCTTTCAGGATTTCTTTATTAAGCAATGCTATTTGCCTTCTCAGTGATAACACCCTGAATTCTGGCAATGTTTCTTCTTACTTCTTTAATTCTGCTTGTATTATCTAATTGATTTGTTGCGTTTTGGAATCTTAAGTTAAATAATTCCTTTTTAGCAGCTACTAATTCCTCATTGAGTTCTGCAGCTGATTTACTTCTTAAATCTTCTACATACTTAGTTGTTTTCACTGTTATCACCGCCTTCTAAATCTGCACGAGATACGATCTTACATTTCACTGGTAATTTATGCATAGCTAAGCGAAGAGCTTCTCTAGCTGTTTCTTCTGGAACACCAGCGATTTCGAACATAACACGACCTGGTTTAACTACTGCTACCCAGTATTCTAAAGTACCTTTACCAGAACCCATACGAGTTTCAGCAGGTTTAGCTGTTACTGGTTTGTCTGGGAAAATTTTAATCCAAACTTTACCACCACGTTTGATATAACGAGTCATAGCAACACGGGCTGCTTCGATCTGATTAGAACGGATCCAAGCTGGTTCCATAGCAACGATACCGAATTCACCGTTGCTGATTTTATTTCCTCTTAACGCCTTACCAGCCATAGTACCACGGAACTGTTTACGACGTTTTACTCTTTTTGGCATTAACATTATTTATCGCTCCCTTCTTTAGTTGGAAGTACTTCACCGTGGTAAATCCATGCTTTAACACCGACTTTACCATATGTTGTGTCTGCTTCTGCGAATCCATAATCGATATCTGCACGAAGTGTCTGAAGAGGAATTGTTCCTTCGCTGTAGAACTCTGTACGAGCCATATCAGCTCCACCTAAACGTCCAGATACAGATGTTTTAATTCCAAGTGCTCCGCTTCTCATTGTTCTCTGCATGCAAGATTTCATAGCTCTTCTGAAAGAGATACGATTTTCAAGCTGTGCAGCAATGTTTTCTGCTACTAACTGAGCATCTTTGTCCGGTCTTTTTACTTCTTTGATGTCAATTAATAATTTTTTAGAAGTCATTTTCTGAACTTCTGCTTTTAAAGCTTCGATAGAAGCTCCACCTTTACCGATTACGATACCTGGTTTTGCTGTGTAAACGATAACTTTTAATCTATCTGATGCTCTTTCGATTTCGATTTTAGAAATCCCAGCATTGTATAATCTCTTTTTAAGGAATGTTCTGATTTTCTGATCTTCTACAAGATTTCCAGCGAAGTCAGCTTTTGGTGCATACCATCTTGAATCCCAATCCTTAATAACACCGACTCTTAAGCCATGAGGATTAACTTTCTGTCCCATGATTGCCTCCTATCTTTCATCCAGCACGATTGTGATGTGGCTCATTCTCTTTTCGATTCTATAAGCTCTACCCTGTGCTCTTGGTTGAATTCTTTTCATTGTTGGTCCTTTGTTTGCATAGCAAGCTGCAACATAAAGGTTTTCTGGGTTCATATTATTGTTGTTTTCTGCATTAGCGATAGCAGATTTTAAAAGTTTTTCTATAACTGAAGACGCATATCTTGGGCTGTATGCTAAGATACCAAGTGCTTCTTGAACACTTTTTCCACGAATAGCATCTAATACAAAGCAAGCTTTCTGAACTGACACTCTAGCATAAGATAACTTAGCTGATGGTCTAGTTTCACGATTCTGAAGATTTCTCTCTCTTTTAATTTGGGATCTATGTCCTTTAGCCATCGATGTGACCTCCTTTCACTATCTGAATCAATTAACGAACTTTTGATTTCTTTTCGTCTTTTCCATGTCCTCTGTAAGTTCTTGTTGCAACGAACTCTCCGAGTTTATGTCCAACCATATCTTCTGTAATATATACTGGCACATGTCTTCTTCCGTCGTGAAGGGCAATTGTATGTCCTACGAATGAAGGGAAGATTGTGGAACGACGTGACCAAGATTTAATCACTGTTTTTTCATTTGCTGCATTTAAAGCGTCGATTTTCTTTAATAAGCTTTTGTCTGCAAATGGTCCTTTTTTAAGTGAGCGAGCCATAGGTTACCTCCTTATTATTTTACGTTCTTACCGTCTCTAGTTCTTACGATCATTTTGTTAGATTTTTTGTTTTTCTTTCTTGTTTTTAAGCCAAGAGCAGGTTTGCCCCAAGGTGTACATGGACCTGGACGACCGATTCCTGTCTTACCTTCACCACCACCGTGTGGGTGATCATTAGGGTTCATTACGGAACCACGAACTGTTGGACGGATACCCATATGGCGTTTACGTCCTGCTTTACCGATGTTTACAAGGTCATGTTCGATGTTACCAACCTGTCCGATTGTTGCACGGCATACGATTGGGATTAATCTCATTTCGCCTGATGGAAGTCTTAATGTAGCGTATTTTCCTTCTTTCGCCATTAACTGAGCTGAGTTACCAGCAGAACGAACTAACTGTCCACCTTTTCCTGGGTACATTTCGATGTTGTGGATTTCTGTACCAACTGGAATATTTGCAAGTGGTAAGCAGTTTCCGATTTTGATTTCAGCATCTGGACCACTCATTAATACTTCGCCTACCTGTAATTTAGCAGGTGCGATGATATATCTTTTTTCACCATCTGCATATGTTAATAATGCGATGTTTGCTGTTCTGTTTGGATCGTATTCGATACCAACAACTTTTGCTGGAATACCATCTTTATTTCTTTTGAAGTCGATTAATCTATATTTCTTTTTAGCTCCGCCTCCGCGGTGTCTTACTGTAATTTTTCCCTGATTGTTACGACCAGCTGTTTTATTTAAAGAAACTAATAAAGATTTCTCTGGAGTTTTCTTTGTGATTTCAGCGAAATCTAAGCTAGTCATATTTCTTCTGGAAGGTGTATATGGGTTAAATGTTTTAATTCCCATTATTAGCACTCCTTTCGATACTCAATTTCATGTCACGCTTTTATTGCGTATAGTCTTTCAGTTTCTCGCCTATTTTGACTTATATTCGTTTCTACTCATTGATAAGTAAATAGGCTCGTTTTTGATTAAAGTCCAGCGAAGATTTCGATATCTTTGCTTTCAGCTGTTAATTTAACGATAGCTTTTTTAGTTTTAGCTGTTTTTCCGTAAACCATACCGCGTCTTTTTGTTTTTCCGTCGCAGTTCATTGTGTTTACTTTTTCAACTTTTGTTCCTTCGAACATTTTTTCTACTGCCTCTTTAATCTGGCTTTTTGTAGCTTCTGGGTGTACTAAGAAAGTATATTTTTTCTCGCCCATAGCGTTCATACTTTTTTCTGTAATAACTGGTTTCAGAATTACGTCGTAATATCTTAAAGCTGCCATTATGCGTACACCTCCTCAATTGTTGCTAACGCATCTTTTGTTACAACAACTGTATCGTATTTCAAGATGTCGTATACATTAATTGTATTTGTTAAAGCAGTTTTTACTGTTGGAATATTTCTTGCAGAAAGAATAACATTGTCGTTCTTTTCGTTCATAACAACTAATGCTTTTTCAACTTTTAAGTTGTTTAAAACTGCCTGGAATTTCTTAGTTTTGATTTCATCTAATTTTAACTCGTCAAGTACGATGAATTTGTTTTCATTTACTCTAGATGTTAAAGCAGATTTTAATGCGATTCTCTTTTCTTTTTTGTTTAATCTGATAGAGTAATCTCTTGGCTTTGGAGCGAATACTACTCCACCACCTGTCCATTGTGGAGCTCTGATAGAACCTTGTCTTGCATGACCAGTTCCTTTTTGTCTCCAAGGTTTTCTTCCGCCTCCACGAACTTCTGCGCGAGTTTTTGCGCTCTGTGTTCCCTGACGGTTGTTAGCGAGCTGTGCTACTACAGCCATGTGCACTAAGTGTTCATTTACTTCTACACCAAAGATTGCGTCGTTTAATTCAACTGTACCAACCTGTGCACCTTCCATATTTAAAACAGATACTGATGCCATCTGTGTGTCCTCCTTCCTTGTGAAAGCCTAATTATTTACCGCTTTTTACAGTTTCTTTTAACATTACTAATGCTTTTTTAGATCCTGGAACAGAACCTTTTACTAAAAGAATGTTATTATCTTTGTCGATTCTTACGATTTCAAGATTCTGGATTGTAACTCTTTCACAGCCCATGTGACCAGCCATCTTTTTACCTTTCCAAACACGTCCTGGTGTTGTTGCAGAACCGTTTGAACCGATATGTCTGTGGTGTTTAGAACCGTGAGTTACTGGACCTCTGTGGAAATTATGTCTTTTGATTGCTCCTGCATATCCTTTACCTTTAGATGTTGCAGTTGCATCAATTTTATCACCTTCTGCGAAGATGTCAACATTGATTTCCTGTCCTACTGTGTACTCTTCTGCGTTTTCGAATCTGAATTCTTTTACGAATCTCTTTGGAGCTACACCAGCTTTATCAAAGTGACCTTTCTGTGGTTTGTTGATAAGGCGTTCTGCTTTATCCATGAAACCAACCTGAACGGCACTATATCCGTCGTTTTCCATTGTTTTTACTTGTGTTACTGCACATGGACCAGCCTGTAATACAGTAACTGGAGTTAATACTCCGTCTTCGTTGAAGATTTGAGTCATTCCGACTTTTGTTGCTAAAATCGCTTTCTTCATTGCTGAATTTACCTCCTATTTGATCTACAGCGGATTGCATCGTTGTGCAATCATCCTAGATGGCTTATATGAATAAACCTTAAAGGATTTCTGATTTTTGACTTTTTTATTTCATTCTGATGCTGATATCAACGCCTGCTGGCATTTCTAAACCAGATAAAGCATCAACAGTCTTCTGAGTTGGTGTGATGATATCAATTAATCTCTTATGAGTTCTTTGTTCGAACTGTTCTCTAGAATCTTTGTATTTGTGAACCGCTCTAAGAATTGTTACTACCTCTTTCTTAGTAGGCATTGGTACTGGACCGCTCACCTTTGCTCCTGTCTTTTTTACAGTTTCGATAATAGATTTTGCAGAAGCATCAATTAACTGATGATCATACGCTTTTAATGTAATTCTCATTACTTGACTTGCCATAAAAAAAGTCGCCTCCTTTTCGCACTTAATATTAGTACGACAAGCGGTGACTGTACACTTACCCGTGTGTATCTTCTATTTTACCCGACACACACTCTCTCCCTGTTGTCTTTTAAATCTCACAGTTAGCTTTATTGTTCTTGTACAGTGACTTGTCGCCAGTTTCTCTAACTTGACATTCGCTCCACGGAAAACCCACATTTCTTATGTGGCAACCTCACGCTTCATCGCTATCATGTCACAACAGGTATCATTATACACTATATTTTGTGGGTTTGCAAGTATTTTTTTACCATTTAAACTAATTTTTCGAGTAAAAAATCATTGAAATCCCATTCACTTTTTTGTGCATATTTACTATTTCATCATAAACTTATGCAAGCATAGTTTCTGGTTTTCTGCCTTCGCAAGTCTTTTCTAAACGCAACTTCATAGACATCTCCTCCTTTGCTTTTTCTATATTGTAATAAGAAGAAATAGAAAGAACAAAGAAAATACAGATGAAGTGCCTTTTTTTGAATATAAGTTGCCAATTCCTCTGATTGACTTATACATTCACACAAAAAAATGATAACAAGAAAATAGGACTTCTCTCGTTATCATTTTTATATAAATTCATATTAATATGAGTTGTCAACCACTCACCCACATGATATAATACCAAGCTAGAAACAATCGTGTTACAGGGTGGCTTGACCTCGATTCTACATAGAATGGGAGTGATGCTAATGAACAATAAACATTATGATTTCAAAGACCTAATGGCGTTTGGAATGTTCATTCTCGCATTACTGACATTCGTTTTTACGTTTATCAGATAATGTTTTAAGCATAGAAAAACCACCCCTGAACTTTGACCGAGTGATGAGGTGGTAATTTCTATTTAGCCAATTCATAAAGTCAATCACTTTGTGGGCGATTGTTTCTTTTTCTATTTGTATTATATAGCATTTTTGTTGTATTGTAAAGATAGGAAATCTAAATGGATAGTGTAAATTTTTATTCGGAGCGAACAGCTAAAAAACACAATTCATTCAGCTCCAAGTATAGTGATAATGTTCTTATAGGCACCGCCTATGCTGTGGTTCAGACAGGATAGGCTTTTTTATTTTTTCTTACGATTTCTCTTATCGAGAAAGGTAAGCAACGCAAGCATTAAACTAACAAAGGATATATTCCGCTCTCTCGGTTTTCATTTACTCGGGAGGCTACCACCATTTCAATAAAATTCAAACATAAGAGTCTACCGCAATGCCGGCGGAATCATATCCATTGTAATATAATCCACTCCAATATCTTGCATTTTTTTATATTCTTCATCCCTTAAAATTGTCCAACAATTGACTAATACATTTTGACTATGGGCAAAACTCATCTTTTCACTTGTAAGGCTATGGAATTTTGTATCAATGTCAATATTTCTTGAACTACATAAGTTCACATGGGCAGTGGACATACTCTTTTCAATCCACTGTAAACCAATGCTTTCCGAATTATTTCTCAGCCATTCCAGCAGTTCAAAATGAAAAGAAATCACAATGACATCGTCCTCCATATCATATTTTCTCAGTATGTCTAAGAAACCTTCCAGTTCCGACACTTGAACTTCTTTCAGTTCAATCACCGGCGTCATATTATATTTCTGACAAAGCTCTAGCACATCAGACAGCTCTGGAATTCTCTGTGTCGGAAGATTCTCTAAGTTTTCACCACTATCAATTCTATATCGGCGAAGCTCCCATCTCGTATAATCTTTCACATATCCGCTTCCATTTGTCATACGAGCGATGTCCGCATCATGCATCACGATAAAATGATGATCTTTTGTGGATTGAACATCAAATTCTAAGCCCCAAAATCCTTTCTCTCCCGCAGCTTGAAATGCCGCCATCGAGTTTTCCGGCGCGACATCTACAAGCCCACGGTGAGCAATGTTTTTTACTTTTGAAATTTGCTCCGTTACTTGTACGGAAATTCTCGTTCGAACTCCACTTCCATCGGTGCTGGAAATTGTAATGTTGGCTCTTCCTGGCATTAATCCTTTCATAACACCTTTGCTGTCAATGGAAATCACATTTTTATCGGAAGTCGCAAATGTCACTTTCGTATTTAACGCCGTCGTTGGAACTACTTGATACTCCAGCTGCTGACTCGTGCCTTCAATCATTTTCAACTGAGGAGCACTTGGCTTAATTGCAAGAACTTTCGTTCCATAAATCGGCGGAATCGGTGTCGACACCTGATTCCCACCCTCATTTGCCCTCTCTGCAAAAGTCGTAGTCGGAAACAAAAGAACCAAAATTCCTATCAACATTCCTATAAGAAGACTTTTTTGTATTCCTCTGATTCTTCGTTCCATATTCCACTTCCTTCCTATTTATAATGGGATATTATAGGCAATAAGCAATCATTGTTTTATTTTTCCCAACGTCCAGAAGCGCCGCATGGAAGAACTAATCCATTTGAAGAAACGGGCAATCCAATTTCTCCTGCCTCTACTTTTCCACCAAACTTCTGCACAATTTCTACATTCATCATATAAGAAAGCACAGCCGGTTGAAGCCCTGTTGTATAAGAATTGATTAGGAAGAAAAGAGGATCATCCGAAAGTATCTTCGTGCAAAGCTGTACAAATGGGTGAATTTTCTCCTCAATTTTCCAAATCTCTCCCTTTGGTCCTCGTCCATAAGAAGGAGGATCCATAATAATTCCATCGTATTTGTTTCCGCGACGAATCTCTCGTTCTACAAATTTCACACAATCATCGATTAACCAACGAATTGGCGCATCTTCCAATCCTGATGAACGAGCATTTTCTTTTGCCCATGTGACCATTCCTTTTGATGCATCAACATGAGTAACCGTAGCTCCTGCTGCCGCTGCCGCAATGGTCGCTCCACCTGTATACGCAAATAAATTCAATACTTTAATTGGACGATTCGCCTTTTTAATTTTATTAGAAAACCAATCCCAGTTTGTCGCCTGCTCTGGAAAAAGCCCTGTATGTTTAAAGCTAAATGGCTGTAAGTTAAATGTCAACTCTTTATAATGAATCTGCCATTGTTTTGGAAGATCGAAAAACTCCCATTCTCCACCGCCTTTATTGCTTCTATGGTAGTGACCGTTCATTTTTCTCCAACGCTTATCGTTCTTCTCTGTATCCCAAATCACCTGTGGATCCGGGCGAACGAGAATATAATCTCCCCAACGCTCTAATTTTTCTCCACAAGAAGAATCTATTACTTCATAGTCTTTCCAACCGTCTGCAATCCACATATTTTTTCTCTCTTTCTATTTTTATTCACATAGAACCTCTTCTATTGAAGGAGTTCCATCATCCATTTTCCATAATTCAGTAAAATTCTATCATTGATAGTTAAAGAATGCAACTATTTTCCTGTCATTTTGCCCTTGTAAATGCAAGAAGACACCTTTTCTTCTATAAAAAAGTGTCTCCTTGCTTTACATGGAAGTTACGAATTCCTCACTTGATTATGTAGCACAACTTATGCTCTATATTTCTTTTGCACATCGTGTTTTTATAAGCAAGATTTTATTTTCTCGATCATCTCTTCGTATTCTTCTTCTGTTAAATATACTTTATCCGGATTCATCTGAAATACGCCACCCCATTCATCTTGTCCTTCATATTTTGGAACAAGGTGAAAATGTAAATGACAACCGGTATCTCCATACGCTCCATAGTTCACTTTATTTGGTTCAAATGCTTTATGAATAGCTTTTGCCGCTCTCGTTACATCAGCAAAGAAACGATTTCTCTCTTCATCACTGATGTCCACAATTTCGCTCACATGATCTTTATAAGCGACAATACATCTTCCTCTTTTGCTCTGTTCTTTGAATAAAATCAACTGGCTAACATCTAAATCACAAATAGGAATTCCAAATTTCCCTAATACTTCTCCTCCAACACAGTATCCACAATTTTGATCTCTCATTTCATATTCTCCTATCATCTCTTTTATCGTTGTGCCGACATCATTGCCCATGAAGTGCTTCTTTTCACTTTCACTACAAACGAGACAAAGTCTTTGTTTCATTTCTCCTCATAATCGCCTGCGAAATGCTACTTTTCACTTTCTATGGACAACGGCACTCAAATATTATATCCCTATTTCTTTTATCGGTAAAGCAATCTAACAAACCTTTACTTTTTATTAACAGAAAATTTTAATGTCATAGGCTCTTTTGGATCAATTTTATAAATATCATGAACCGGCGCTCCCCATGTGTCATCTCCGCCAACACCCATCTGTGCCGCTAAAATTCTCACATAAGTATGATGGCTGTTTGGCAGCTCATCGATATGAAGGGTCTGTTCCAATTCCATTGTGCTATAAGGAAGGACACTTGCTTCCATCGGCTCTCCTATCGCGTCAAAACGGAGCCCACATTTTTCTTTTGCCTTTTCAAACACTTCGAGATAGCGGACGCCAATTCGGTTTCCACATTCTTGCGGAATGAGATACTGTGCCATATTATCACGGATTGCTTTTTCATAAACACCAAGTTTTGCTCCCTCACAACGGTCGATATAATTCTCTTCTGGCCCCATTCCATAAAAACGGAATGTATCATGATTCTTCTTTAATTTCCATTCCATACCAAAGGCTGGCATCTCTGGCATTCCATGAACCCCTGAATACTTCACTTCTACTTCTAATGTTCCTGTCGCTTTCATGCAATAAATCACTTCAAACTCAATCTTTGGAATGGAAGCTGTTTGATAAGAAAAATGAAGCACCGCCTCTTGTTCCCCTTTTTCTAACAAAAACTTCTCCCCCACTTGTCTTTGGCAAAGGGTTGCTGTCAACCACTGCCCTAATGCACAATCATCTCCACGACCTCGATCGTTATCCACTGTTGCTCTCCAAAATGTCACTTTTGGAGTTCTTGTCATATATTCAATTCCATCATAAATAAGGGATACAATTCCACCTTCCACTCTTGAAAATAATGCTGAAAATCCCTGCCCATACACGCCGATATTGACATCTCCATCTACGATTTCAAATGGAAGCGGCTCCATTTCTTTCTTTTCCCCTTCTATATAGAAGATTTTTTGCCCAAAATTAACTTCATAACCGGCTTTTTCATAACATTGATCCATTTCTAGTTGTACCGATACTTGAAGCACATACTCGCCTGGTTCAACTGGCATAGCAAACGGATTTTCTAATACAAGTTCTTCCCCAGCTTGTATCGATAATTTTTTCGTTTCTCTCTGTTTTACTTGTCCTTCTTTCTCCAATGTAAAGACAAAGAGATAATCATCAGTTCCTAAGAAAGCATTTTTATTGCGGATATGTATGTTATCTTCTTTAAAATCAATGACAATATTCGAATATAAAAATTTCACTTCCTGCATTTTTGGCGATTCTGTTCGATCTGCATATACAATTCCATTTGTACAGAAACAATAATCCGTAGCGCGATCATCAAAATCTCCACCGTATGCCAATACTTCTTTGCCATCTCTTTCTTGCCAAATAGCTTGATCGATATAATCCCAAATAAATCCACCTTGATATTGGTCATACTGATCTTCCAACGCACTATATAATTCCATTCCACCAATGGAATTGCCCATAGCGTGCATATATTCACAGCTTATATATGGTTTCTTTGGATTTCCTTTTAAATATTCCTCAATCTCTTTTGGCTTTGCATACATGCGGCTTTCCATATCGCTAATATGATCAAAGGCACGATTATGAAAAACTCCTTCATAATGCACAAACCGCTCTTTATCTTGTTCACGGAAATATTTGCTCATGGTTTCAATACAAGTGCCTGCATAGGATTCATTTCCACAAGACCAAATCACAATCGATGGGTGGTTTTTGTCTCTTTGATACATAGAAGCTGCTCGATCTACTACACAGGCTTCCCATTCCTTTTTATTTCCCGGAACATGCCCTTCCACATCAATTCCTGTTAATTTTCCCCAAGAACCATGACTTTCTAAATTCGCTTCATCAATCACATAAATTCCATATTCATCGCACAGCTCATACCATCTCGTCTGATTCGGATAGTGACAGGTGCGAACAGCATTCATATTATTGCGTTTTAAACAACAAATGTCATAGAGCATTTCTTCCTCTGTAATAGCCCGCCCTTTTCTTGGGCTGAATTCATGACGGTTGACTCCATGAAATACAAGACGTTTTCCATTGATACACATAACCCCATCTTTCATTTCTAAACGGCGTACCCCAACTTTATATGGAATCACTTCTAATAAAACGCCCTCTTTCTTTTTCACCCCCAACTGAAGTTCATATAGATATGGAATCTCCGCACTCCATAGTTTTAATTCTTTTCCAATTTCTAACAAAATAGAAAAAGTTTCCTCGTTCACTTCCATTTCTTTGGAACAAATTAGAGTTCTTTGCTTATTATATAAGTTTGCTATCACTTTACAAGGAAGCGTTCCTCTTATTATTCCTTCTACTTTTACAGAAGCGCTCTTATAATCCATAGATGGCTCCGCCTGTATGTTCATATCAAAAATATGGCTTTCTGGAATTCCATAAAGAACAACATCTCGAAAGATGCCTGAAAATCTCCAAAAGTCTTGATCTTCAATCCAACTTGCGCTGCTCCTTTTAAACACCTGTACGGCAACCGTATTTTCCCCCTCTTGAATCGCATCGGTGATTTCAAAGTCAGAAGGAGTAAAACTATCCTCCGCATATCCAATAAATACGCCATTTACCCATAAGAAAAAGGCAGTCTCAACCCCTTTAAATGATAAAAATAAGCGCTTTCCGACTAATTCCTCTTTCACCGTAAATGTGCGAATGTAACTACTTGTCGGATTATCTTTTGGAACTTCTGGCGGCACTAGCCCCTCTTTTCCGTCCCATGGATACATGGCGTTCACATATTGGCACCGATCATATCCTTGCAATTCTATATGCCCAGGAACTTCGATTGTATCAAAATGGCTATAATCAAACCCTTTTTTATAAAAGTCTTTCTCCCTTTCTTCCACGGTCTGCGCATAAGAAAAATGCCAAGTTCCATTTAAACTTTGGAAAAACTCTTCTTTTTTCTCCGCATCTCTATACCATATATGATCGGAATGTGCTTTTTCTCTGTTCACTGCAAACACTTCTGGATTACTTAACCAACTAATTTCTGGATTCATTTTTTCTACCTCCTATACACCTTCATAATCTCTCGGAATCTTTAGCTCAGTAAAATCAAGGCTTGCAAATTCCTTT
>Cebus_capucinus_imitator_PRJNA485217_SSR105__coassemble_314_pt1 | contig 24415 bp, 20 predicted proteins | sample Cebus_capucinus_imitator_PRJNA485217_SSR105__metabat2_low_PE_004 | metagenome-assembled genome bin Cebus_capucinus_imitator_PRJNA485217_SSR105
ATGCAGTAGTGGTTGAAGCAAGAATCCCCCTGCTTTAGCTGTGGGGAGTGTCAATCTATGATGAAGTGGCAGAAAAAGTGTCCCCAATCAGTCGTATAAAGTGAAACTGAAAAGAGAAGCGCTTGTTTTCTAGTGAATGAGACTAGGAGATAGGTGCTTTTTTGTATTTCATTGGCTTTGCAGTTTGCTTGTTTTATTGCTATGGGGAAGTTATGCGATGCACCTGTTGAAAGAATCCCTAAAAAAAAAAAATTAGCACTCACCTATTGACAGTGCTAATAAATAGTGTTATAGTTGCAATAGAACAAAGCAAACATGATACAAAGCCACATAGGAGGTGTGCTAGATGAATATTAATAAATTTACACAAAAATCAATTGAAGCTGTTCAGCAATGTGAGAAATTGGCGTATGAATATGGCAATCAAGAGATTGATCAAGAGCATTTATTATATAGTTTACTTACAATCGAAGATAGTTTAATCTTAAAATTAATTGAAAAAATGGAGATTAATAAAGAGGCTTTTCTTTCCCAAGTGCAGCAGGCATTAGGGAAGAAGCCAAAAGTATCCGGTGGACAGGTTTACATCAGCAATGATCTCAATAAAGTGTTGATCAGTGCGGAAGATGAATTAAAACAAATGGGCGATGAATACGTTTCCGTAGAACATCTATTTCTTGCGCTGTTAAAACATGCAAGCAAATCGATGAAAGAATTATTTAGAAGCTATGGCATTACAAGAGAGCGATTTTTACAGGCGCTGTCAACGGTGCGCGGAAATCAGCGTGTGACGAGCGATAATCCAGAGGCCACTTATGATACGTTGGAAAAATACGGCTATGATCTTGTGGAACGAGCAAAAAATGGAAAATTAGATCCTGTTATCGGTCGTGATGGAGAGATTCGAAATGTCATTCGAATTTTAAGCCGTAAAACAAAGAATAATCCGGTTTTAATTGGAGAACCGGGGGTCGGTAAGACAGCTGTTGTAGAAGGGCTTGCACAGCGTATTGTGCGAGGCGACGTGCCGGAAGGGCTAAAAGATAAGAAGTTATTTGCCCTCGATATGGGTTCCTTAGTAGCGGGAGCAAAATATCGTGGAGAATTTGAAGAGCGTTTAAAAGCAGTGTTAGAAGAAGTGAAGAAAAGCGATGGACAGATTATTTTATTCATCGATGAACTTCATACTATTGTAGGAGCCGGTAAGACAGAAGGTTCTATGGACGCAGGAAATATGTTAAAACCAATGCTCGCTCGTGGAGAACTTCACTGTATCGGTGCCACAACACTTGATGAATATCGAAAATATATTGAAAAAGATCCGGCATTAGAACGTCGTTTCCAGCCGGTTATGGTGGAAGAGCCAACGGTAGAAGATACGATTTCCATTCTCCGTGGGTTAAAGGATCGTTATGAAGTGTTCCACGGTGTAAAGATTACGGACTCCGCCCTTGTAACAGCGGCTACGTTATCAAATCGTTATATTTCCGACCGATTTTTGCCGGATAAAGCCATTGACTTAGTCGATGAAGCGTGTGCATTAATTAAGACAGAACTTGATTCCATGCCTACGGAATTAGATGAGATTCGAAGAAAAATTATGCAGATGGAGATTGAAGAAGCGGCACTGAAAAAAGAAACGGATCGATTAAGCCAAGATCGATTGGCAAATCTTCAAAAGGAATTGGCGGATTTAAAGGAACAGTTTAATTCTTCAAAAGCGACATGGAATGCGGAAAAAGAATCCGTAGAGCGTGTGCAGAAATTAAAAGAAGAACTCGATAATGTGCAGACGGAGATTCAGATCGCACAGAGAAATTACGACTTAAATAAAGCGGCAGAACTTCAATACGGAAAACTTCCAGAATTACAAAGACAGTTAGAGGAAGAAGAGGAGAAAGTAAAGAATGAAGATCGTTCTCTCGTTCATGAGAGCGTTACCGACGAAGAAATCGCAAAAATTATCTCTCGTTGGACAGGAATTCCAGTTGCAAAATTAACGGAAAGCGAACGAAATAAAACACTTCATCTCGACCAAGTGCTTCATGAAAGAGTGATTGGACAAGACGAAGGCGTTGAGAAAGTAACCGATGCGATTATTCGTTCCAAAGCAGGAATTAAAGATCCATCAAAGCCAATCGGTTCCTTCTTATTCTTAGGACCAACTGGTGTCGGTAAAACAGAGCTTGCAAAAGCCCTTGCAGAAAGTCTGTTTGATGATGAGAACAATATCGTTCGCATTGATATGAGCGAATATATGGAGAAATACTCTGTGTCCCGTTTAATTGGAGCGCCTCCTGGATATGTTGGATACGAAGAAGGCGGACAGTTAACAGAGGCGGTTCGAAGAAAACCATATTCCGTTGTATTGTTTGATGAAATTGAAAAAGCCCACCCAGATGTGTTCAATGTTCTTCTTCAAGTATTGGACGATGGACGTGTGACAGATTCTCAAGGAAGAACGGTGGACTTTAAAAATACGATTTTAATTATGACATCAAATATCGGCTCTTCTTATCTATTGGAAGGAATTGAATCCGATGGTTCCATTTCTGAGCAGGCACAAAATGCGGTTATGACAGATTTGAGAAATCATTTTAGACCGGAATTTTTAAACCGTCTTGATGAGATTATTATGTTTAAACCTCTGACAAAAGAGAACATCGGCAATATTATTAACTTGCTTGTAAAAGACTTAAATAAACGATTGGCAGATCGGGAGTTAAGCATTGAACTCACAGAACAGGCAAAAGAATTTATCGTTGCCAATGGATACGATCCGGTGTATGGCGCAAGACCGTTGAAACGTTACTTGCAAAAACATGTCGAAACATTAGCCGCTCGTTTGATTTTAAGTGATGGAGTGCGAGCAGAAGATGTCATTCTTATCGATGTGGAACATGATGAATTAGTTGCAAAAGTAAAAGAATCATAAAAAGAAAAAAGAAAATCGGCTATCGCATTTAGGGAAACTCATATGCTTTTAATGTTCGTGTGAGAAACCCTTTGTGCGATAGCCTTTTTTGTTAAAAATAAAAAATTATAACTGAATTGACTTTTATACGGTTATTTTGATATAATATCCGTATGAAAGTTGGTGGAATATTTGAAGAAAAATACGATTGAAAAATTGCTTGCCGAAAACAACGGGGTTTTGAAAACAGCTGATGTTGTAGCCGCTGGCATTTCTAAAGAAACTTTTTACAAATATGCAAAAAGTGCAGGACTTGAAAAGGCAGCGCATGGCATTTATCTTTCGCCCTCTGTGTGGGCTGATGAAATGTATCTACTGCAAGTCCAAATCCCAAAAGCGATATATTCCCACGAAACGGCGTTATATCTGCACGATCTTGCGGAAATGGAACCGATGCCGCTTACTGTAACGGTGTCCGCCAAATATAATAGCCCGACACTTGTAGAAAAGGGCGTGAAGATCGTATATGTAAAGAAGGAATGGCACGCAATAGGCATTTGTCAGCTACTCTCGCCGGGGGGATATTCAATTAATGTTTATGATATAGAACGTACAATTTGCGATATAATTCGTAAACGGTCTGAAATGGATATTTCTGTTTTTAATTATGCTTTAGTGGAATATATGAAACGAAACGATAAAAACTTAAACCGTCTTATGGAATATGCAAAGACAATGCGGTTAGAGAAAAAAATTCGAGAAATAATGGGGGTTCTATTCTAATGATTAAAACGTCAAAACAACTAAAAGATTTAATTCGTAATATGGCAAAGGGAGATAGCGGTAAATCACAATTGCTAATCCGAAATTATGCTATGGAACGCTTTTTGGAACGTGTTGCCCTTTCAAAGTATAAGGATAACTTTATATTAAAAGGCGGTATGCTTGTGGCATCTATGGTGGGGCTGGACAGCAGGGCAACAATGGATATTGATACTACAATCCGCACTTTATGTAATAGTTGTATTTTATAAAATAAGAGGAGAACCATATGATAAGAGAAGAGTTTTATACAGGGAAAATGTTTGATGCCTATGAATATTTTGGAGCGCACCGATTGGAGCAGGGGGGATATTGCTTTCGGGTCTATGCGCCTAATGCGAAGAATGTGGAAGTCATTGGAGAATTTAATGAGTGGGGAACGATACCATGTATGATGGAGCAAGAGGGGCAAAGCGGTGTTTATCAGTGTGAGATTACAAATGCAAAAGAAGGAATGATGTATAAATATCGGATCCATCAAGCAGATGAGAGGGTGATTGATCGAGCGGATCCTTATGGGTTTCAGATGGAAGTAAGACCGAATACCGCTTCTATTTTGACGGACTTGGAGCCTTTTGTATTTGAAGATGAGCAGTGGCTTTCTAAAAGGAAGCAGGCGAAGAAATATTATAATGAGCCATTTAATATTTATGAAGTTCATGCAGGTTCTTGGAAGCGAAAAGAAGATGGAAGTTGGTATCGATATGATGAACTGGCAAAGTTATTGATCCCATATTTAAAAGAAAATGGATATACTCATGTAGAGCTATTGCCATTGTCAGAACACCCATTGGACGCCTCTTGGGGGTATCAAGTCAGCGCTTTTTATAGCGTCACTTCCCGTTATGGAACGCCAAAACAGTTTATGGAGTTTGTCAATGAATGTCATAAAAATGAAATTGGAGTGCTGTTAGATTTTGTGCCGGTTCATTTTGTGACCGATGAATTTGCGCTCTCTCATTTTGATGGAACGGCGCTCTATGAGTATCCAGACGTTGACTCCGGTCTTAGCCAGTGGGGGTCTCATAACTTTAATTATTATCGTGGGGAAGTGAGAACGCTCTTACAATCGGCGGCGAATTATTGGCTTACAAAGTATCATATTGACGGGATTCGAATGGACGCCATCAGCAATGCGATCTATTGGCAGGGAAATCAAAATCGAGGTGTCAACAGCGGTGCCATTGAATTTATTCAGCAGATGAATGAAGGACTGCATCAATTGCACCCAGATGTCGTATTAATTGCGGAAGATTCCACGAATTTTCCAAAAGTGACGGCGCCGGTGGAATATGGCGGTCTTGGATTTGATTATAAATGGGATATGGGGTGGACAAACGACACGTTGAAGTTTTTTGAAATGCCGCCGGCTTATCGAAAGGCATGTATCGGTCAGATCTATTTTTCTATGAATTATTTTCATAATGAGCTTTATTTGTTGACGCTTTCCCATGATGAAGTTGTCCATGGCAAGAAGACAATTCTTGATAAAATGTGGGGAGAGTATGAGGAGAAATTTGCTCAATGCCGAACGCTTTACTTCTATATGTATACACACCCAGGGAAAAAGTTGGATTTCATGGGAAATGAATTTGGACAATTTCGGGAGTGGGACGAAAACCGAGGACAAGACTTTCTATTGTTGGATTACCCAATGCACCATAAATTTTTGCAGTTTCGGAAAGAATTACATCAGTTGTATCTACAAGATGAGGTGCTTTATCAAGGAGAATATGATCGAAGTAATTTTGAATTTATCGAGGGAAGTCCGCAAAATGGCTGCATTTATGCGTATCGAAGAATGGGCAAGGAGAAAAATTATGTCATTGTCTTAAATATGAGCGATGTTTCGTATGAACGGCTTTGCATTTCTCATCATAAAAAAGTGACGTTGGTGGAAAAAATGAATACGGACTCTAAGAGATATGGAGGAAGTGGAATGGAAAATCATGGGGAAATTCCGTCAAAGAAAGCGATTATCGGCGAAAGAGAAGTTTATCAGTCTTATCTTCGATTAGCGCCCTTTGCCAGCATTCTTTTTGAAGAAAAAGTATGAAATTATGAATAACTCTTTTTACTCCCCCTTTTCTTTTGGCACAAAATGGGATATACTAATCTGATAGGATCGAAAAGAAAGGAAGAGGAAACGAGCATGGAGATTGAACGCAAATTTTTAGTGGATCCATTGCCAGACAACTTGGAGCAGTTTTCAAAACGATATATTGAACAAGGATATTTATCGACGAATCCGGTTGTGAGAGTTCGACAGATGGACGAATTATATGTTCTCACTTATAAATCATCAGGAATGATGGCGAGGCAAGAAGCAGAGTTTCCGCTTACAAAAGAAGCCTATGAACATTTGAGGGAAAAGGTTGATGGAAGGCTCATTGCAAAGGAGCGTTATTTCATTCCTTATGGAAAATGGACAGTGGAGTTGGATTGTTTTCATGGGGAATTAGAAGGCTTAGTGCTTGCAGAAGTGGAGTTTTCGTCTTTGGAAGAAGCGGAACAATTTCAAATGCCGGCTTGGTTTAAAAAAGAGGTGACCTTTGAAAAGGAATATCACAATAGTTATTTAGCCAGTACAGAGCAGCTGCCAAACTTATGCAAAGGCGACAAGTAGGAAAGGCAATAAAAGCAAGAAGTAGGATCAGTAGATAGAAAGGATTGAAGTGAAGATGAAACAAGTATATGTCATGTTAGCTGATGGATTTGAAGAGATTGAAGCATTGACCGTTGTTGATATTTTAAGAAGGGGCAAAGTGCCTGTTTCTACGGTATCCATTACGGAAAAACAAACCGTAACAAGTTCTCATAATATTACAGTAACCGCTGATTTCACTTTTTCACAATTAAAAGAAGAAGAGGCGGAGATGATTGTACTTCCTGGAGGAATGCCGGGAACCGTTCATTTGAAAGAAAAACAAGAATTAATGGATCTTGTGATGAGAAGATATGAAAACAACCAGTGGATTGCGGCTATTTGTGCAGCCCCTGCCTTAATCTTTGGAGAACTTGGCATTTTAAATGGAAGAAACGCTGTTTGCTATCCAGGCATGGAAGAGCATATGAAAGGCGCTCATTATTTAAAAGAAGAAAAATCGGTACAAGACGGACATGTGATCACTGGGTGCGGTATGGGAGGGGCCATTCCGTTCGGACTAAAACTATTAGAAGTGTTAAAGGGCAAGGAAGTTGCCGATGAAATAAAAGAAAGCATTGTATACTAAAGAAAGAAAAGAGAGAATATGAACGAAGAAAACATGAAAATAGGCATGATTGATCAGTCAATTTTTGCCATGTCAAAAACAAAAGAGTACCCCTCGCTTGTGAAACAAAAGATGAGCAGAGCTTTGAGTTTTGCTCTCTTATTATCGATTCTATTGACGATGATCACATATATTGTGCCGATGATTGGATACCAATATAGCCTTGGCGGACTGGAGAATTTTTTCACAGAGAGAATTCCAACCTTTTCAATTGAAAAGGGAGAGATGACGATGGACGGAACGTTGGATATTCAATTGGCGGGCTTTCAATTAAAAGCGGATTCTCAAAAAGAACGCTATACAAAAGAAGATGTGGATTCCGATTTAATTGGGCAAGTGTTGATTAGCAAAAGCAATCTGCTTTTTAAAGATCTTGGACAAGTGTTTGAAATTCAATTTGTGGATATACCGCTTGCAACGATTAATAACCAAAGTCTTGTTGGGTTGATTCCGTATATCCATGGAATTGAAATTGGAATGTTCTTTGTCCTAGTTCTCGCCACTTTTTTCCGATATTTAGTCGGAGCCGTTGGCTATGCCCTCGTTGGAATGACATTCACTTCTATGCAGCAGATTCCGCTTACATTTTCTGAATTATTTAAAATTGGAATTTATTGTAAAGTATTTTCTGCCTTAGCAAGCGCCATCAATGAGACATTAGGGTATCCAATTCCTTTTGAATATTGGTATTCGATTGGAATGATTATTTCTCTTGTTTACTTGACGAGGGGAATTGCAGCACATAGGAAAAATGAACCTTCGAAAGGAAGTATGTAGAAATATGAGACTGGCGATGAATGTTATATTCTTTTTGGCTGGAACAGTTTGTCTTCTGTATTATATATTAATTATTTCTTATGCAGGGATAAGCACAGCATTTTCACCGATTTGGCTGATTCTAGCCGCTGGATTTTATGGGCTGACACTTCTTAGTTATTTGCAGAAAAAGCAAGTGATTCATATTCCTCATGCAGTAAAAATCACTTTTTGGATTCTCGTTGGAATTACCGCACTCTTTTTTCTCTTTGTGGAAGCGATTATTATTAAAAATGGAGTTGCCGAGCCAAAAAAAGATGCCGACTATGTCATTATTTTAGGGGCGAAAGTCAATGGAACGGTGCCATCGAAAACATTGCGAGCAAGAGTCAATGGAACGAAAGAGTATTTGGAAGAAAATCCGAACACAAAAGTCATTGTATCAGGCGGACAAGGAAGAGATGAAGGTGTCACTGAAGCGTTTGCGATGAAAGAATTGTTGTTAAAAATGGGAATCGAAGAGCAGCGGATCTACATGGAAGATAAATCAGTGAATACCGAAGAAAATATTCGTTTTAGCAAGGAATTAATAGAACAGCAGATGGAGAATGAAGAGCCACAAGTAGTGATTGCTACCAGTGATTTTCATACATACCGAGGAATTTCCATCGCAAAGAAGCAAGGATTGCTCAATGTGTCAGGCTGTCCTGCAAAGCCGGATAAGATTTTAACGGTTCATTATTATTTAAGAGAATTTTTTGCAGTTGTAAAAGATAAGTTAGTTGGAAATATTTAATACAAAAAAAGAAGCTGTCGGGAAATAAAAGTTTTATGCAAGATATAGAAGTCGATTCAAATAATCGCAGCTATATGTTGATAAATTTTTAAATTTCCCGGCAGCTATTTTTTTACTTATTTTTTATTCAACCGTAACAGATTTTGCTAAGTTTCTTGGTTGATCCACATCGAGTCCACGGTGGACAGACGTGTAATAAGCGAGAAGCTGAAGAGCCACAGAGACAGAAAAGGCGGAGAAATAAGTGTCAGCAGCAGGAAGTGTAATAATAAGATCTGCTGCATCGTGACCATTTTCTATTTCTTGGTTCGTAATGAGAATGACTTTCGCTCCACGAGCTTTTACTTCTTTCATATTCGAAATCATCTTTGGAAAGATCTCTTCATTGGTTGAGATTGCGATAACAGGAACTTTTTTTGTAATTAAAGCAATTGGACCATGTTTTAATTCACCTGCCATGTAGGACTCGGAGTGAATATAGGACACTTCTTTTAGCTTTAAAGAACCTTCGCAAGAGAGGGCATAATCAAGTCCTCTTCCGATAAAGAAAGAATCCGTCGCTTCTGTGAGCAAGTTAGAGATTTCCTGTAATTTTGGTTCTATTTTTAATGTTTCTTCGATAAGAGAAGGCACATGGAATAGTTTTTCCAAAAACTCCTCTTGTTTGTCACGAGGTAAAAGGTTTCGCACTTCGGCAAGTTTTGCACAGATTAAATAAAGTGCGGATACTTGAACCGTGAAGGCTTTTGTGCTGGCAACTGCAATTTCAGGTCCTGCATGGGTATAAAGCACATAGTCACTTTCACGAGCGATAGAAGAGCCTTTGACGTTGACAATGGCAAGTGTTTTTGCTCCTTTTTCCTTTGCAAGACGAAGTGCTGCCAAAGAGTCCGCTGTCTCTCCGGATTGAGAGATAATGATGACTAATGTGTTCTCTGTGAGAATTGGATCCCCATAACGAAATTCAGAAGCCGTTTCTGTTGCCACTGGAATTCGAAGCAATCGTTCAATCAGTGATTTTCCAACAAGCCCTGCATTCATAGCCGTTCCGCAGGCAGTGATCACAATGTCAGAACAATTGAGGAAGAGGGAATCAGGAAGTTCATCTTCTTCAAAAGAGATATGTTGATCTTGAAAGCGAGGGCGAATTGTCATAGAGATCGCATCTGGTTGTTCATGAATTTCTTTTAACATATAGTGGGAATACCCGTTCTTTTGAGCAGAAGAAGCGGAGAAAGAAGCGAGAAGCATCGTCGGTTCCACAGTATTTCCATAAAAGTCCAATAATTCAATGGAGCCGTTTGTCAACTTGGCGATGTGCTGTTCTGGAACGATGAAATATTCTTTGGAATATTCGATTAAAGCTGTCATATCAGAGGCGATATAAGAGCCATTTTCGTTTTGAACGGCAACAAGAGGGCTTGCATTACGGATACAGTAGATGACATCAGGGTGATCCGCAAATAAAATACAAAATGCATAAGCGCCTTCTAAATGTTCCACCGCCTGTTTGATCGCAGAAATTGGATCGCCATGATAAAAATGAGAAATAAGCATAGCGGCGATTTCTGTGTCTGTCTGAGAATGAGGATATAATCCATATTCCGCTAGATCAGCAGCGATTTCTCCGTAGTTTTCAATAATCCCGTTATGAATCAGCGTAACAGCCCCTGCTGTATGAGGGTGAGCATTTAAGTCCGTCACTTTTCCATGAGTTGCCCATCTCGTATGACCGATCCCGCAATGAGCTGTCTCTGGAGCGAGGGAAGCGATTTTATCTCGAAGCTCTTGTACCTTTCCTGTCGTTTTAATCGTCTCAATATTGGAACTTTCATGGAGAAGAGAGATACCAGCGCTGTCATAACCACGGTATTCCAACTTAGAAAGTCCATCAAGTAAAATAGGGGCGGCATTTTTTGAGCCACAATAACCAATAATTCCACACATAATAAATGTCTCCTTTTCTTTATGATATTTTCAAAGTACAAAAAGGATTCTTAAAGGTTGTGATCCTTTGGTTATGTTGAATTTGTTCTAAAAGTCACCTCTTAGGTTTGCCAACATATCACATGCCCAAAGAACACGAGAGAGTATCCGCCGAATTTTCGATTACTCCCTACCTCGTCAACTTTCAACAATACGAATATTTGAAAGTTCTGGCGCTTAAAAATTCATATATCGTTTCTTTTTGATCACAATTATAAGAATCTACATTAGAGTAGCATTAAGTGATGAATTTGTCAAATGAAAAAGAAGTCGTAAGTAAATTTTAAGAAAAAATACACTTGAAAACCGAGTAAGAGAGAGTTAAAATAAACAGATGTTTTAAAATTTTTAAACAAAGCATGAAAGTGAAACGAGGAAAGGAAGTATGAAACAATTTATTCAAAAAGTTCAGCAACATGTATATCTTGTTGGAATCATTATGTCACTGATTTTAGTGCTTCTTTGTGAAGGGTGTGGCAGGGATTCCTTACTGCTTGGGCTGAAGTTTGCGGTTCAAAAACCATTTGTATTTTGGTTTAATGTGTTTATTGTTTTCTTGACCTGGTCTTTTGCAATATTCTTTCGAAGAAGAATTTTCTATTATCTAATCGTAACGACGATATGGGGAGCCATAGGAATTACGAATGGTATTATTTTAGGCTATCGAAACACACCATTTACGTTTGTGGATATCCAGTTAGCAAAAACAGGACTTGATGTAATGGACAGCTATATGTCCCCAATGAAGATGGTGACGACGTTTTTAACAATTGGAGCGATTGCAGCGGCGCTGATCTTGCTGTTTTTTAAAGTTCCGCCATATGAAGGGGCGAGAAATTGGAAGAAAAATATACCAATTTTACTTGGACTTATAGCCGTGTTTTTTAGCGGATATCATTTTGGATTGGAGACGGATCGATTAGAAGATCGGTTTGCCGATTTGAATTTAAGCTATAAAAAATATGGCGTTCCGTATTGTTTTGCCGTTACATTAATTGACAATGGAATTTCAAAGCCGTTAAGTTATAGTGAAAATACGATCAAACAGATTGAGAAAAAGATTAACACAGTAAAAGAGACAGAACCTACGAAAAAACCGAATATTATCGTTCTTCAATTGGAATCGTTCTTTGATATTAAACATATGAAAGATTTGACTTTTAGTGAAAATCCAGTGCCATATTTTGATTATTTAAAAGAAAACTACACATCAGGCTATTTTAAAGTGCCAACGTATGGAGCGGGAACGATCAATACCGAGTTCGAAGTGCTTTCTCAGATGAATAGAGATTTCTTCGGTGCGGGAGAATATCCATATAAGAGCCTTGTGCAAAATAAAGATATGACATTTGAGACAGTGAACTATATTTTAAAACGACAAGGATATAGCACCCATGCCATTCACAACAACCGTGCAACATTTTATGATCGAGATTTCATCTATTCTCATTTAGGATTTGATACATTTACAAGCTATGAGTTTATGAATAACCGAGAAGAAACGCCAAACGGCTGGGTAAAAGATAAGATTTTGACAAGTGAAATTGTAAAAGCATTGGATAGCACGAAGAAAAAAGACTTTATTTTTGCTGTTTCTGTGCAAGGACATGGAGATTATCCTTCTGATGTGACGGAGCTTATTCCAGATCCAAAGATCACGGTGTCCGGTCTTGATGATGAAGAGAGACTCAATAAACTTACTTATTATGTCAACCAGATCAATGAAATGGACGAATTTTTAAAAGAGTTGACAACCGCTCTTGAAGATTATCCAGAAGATGTCATTCTTGCCATCTATGGGGATCATTTGCCAAGTCTTGATTTTAGCGATGATGAGCTTTCAAACGGAACGACCTTTGAAACGGAATATGTTCTTTGGAGTAATTTTGATATGGAAAAGGAAGAAGAAGATATTCAAGCGTACCAATTAGGTTCTCGTATTTTTGATCGCATGGGACTTCATAATGGAGTTATGACAAAATACCATCAATACTATGAAGAACAAGAAAATAAAAAAGGCTACATCAGCAACATGAAAATATTAGAGTATGATATGCTCTATGGAAATCGATATATATTTGATCAAAAGAATCCATTTCCAGTGACTGACTTACAAATGGGAACGCTTCCGTTGACAATATCAGATGTCATAAAAAATGACGACGGAACAGTTACCGTTATCGGCGATGAGTACACGGATTTCACCGATCTCTATATCAATGGCGAGCGAGTCGATACGGAGTTCATTGATGAGCATACCGTAAAATGCGAATACGATTTACAGTATGGCGATGAAATTCAAGTTGTACAAGGGTCGAAAAAACATTTGCGGTTACAAGAAGGCGACACATATTACTATTAATTTCCAGTTATAAGATCTCGTTGCCTGCGCATACTAAGACCATGATAAATCAATGACGGTTTATCAAACAAATCTTATGCGGAGGTGACAATCATGTCAAATACAAACAATAGTGGAAAAAACAGAGTAGAAGTACCACAGGCAAAAGAAGCCATGAACAAATTTAAAATGGAAGTTGCATCAGAATTAGGTGTGAACTTAAAACAGGGTTACAATGGAGATTTAACATCTGCACAGGCAGGTTCCATTGGTGGAGAAATGGTTCGTAAAATGATCAAAAGACAAGAAGAAACTATGGCAGGGAAAGAAAATTACTAATTCCTTTACCCCATGGTGGAAAAAGAATGAGATTTTACAACAAGTAGAATACGAAAGACGTAGACAGACGTTGTAAAAAAATAAAAGAAGGCTGTTGAATAAGAAGCTCAAAAAGGGCGGTTGTTCAACAGTCTTCTTTCCTATTTAAAGGTATTTCATTCTTATTTTTGTTGCCTTGGCTTATAAAAAAATTTTAACAGTATTGAAAAAATAATTTCTTGACAAATAATACCCCCATCGAGTAAAATTGGATTGTGATAATATTAACAAAGATTTATTTTAGTACGGTTTGTATCGTCTATAACAAAGAGGAGAAAATGGTTATATGCACAAAGAACATGTAAGAGGTTTAATTGGTATTACGTTAGTATCGGCGGTTGCTTTTACAGCTGCTTTTGGAGTAAAAGGAATGATGAGCACAGAGGAAGAGGTTTATCATGGGATTCAACTAGAAGGCAATGTAGAAGCGATGGAAGTAGGGCAGTCTGATAGCATTCAAAGCATTGGAAAAGTAGTAGCAGCAAATGGGGAAATCGAAGGATATGTACTTACTGTGAAAGAAAACGGATACGGTGGAGATATGTTTGTTGATGTGGCATTATCCGCAGATGGAACAAAACTTCTCGGCGTACATGTTGGTGACAATAAAGAAACACAAGGGATTGGCTCAAAAGTTACAGAAAAAGAATTTTTAGAGCAGTTTCAAGGTATGGCAACACCTGCTTATATGGAAGGCGTGACAAGTTCCGTAGGCGGCAGTGAACAGACTGATGCCATTGCGGATAAGACATTAAAAGACGGAACTTATGTGACAAAGGCAGAACAGGCGGACGACAGCGGATTTGTAGAGCAAGTGGAAATCAAAGTCGAAGGCGGAAAAATTACTTCTGTCGTATGGGATTGCGTCAAAGAAGACGGCACAACAAAGAGAAAATTAGCGGACGACGGTCAATATGTTATGACAGAAGACGGTCTTACATGGACAGAACAAGCAGATGCTCTTGCAAAGGCGATTATCGACAATCAGACAGTGGCATCACTTGGAATGAATGACCAAGGAAAAACAGATACGATTGCAGGCGTTAGTATTTATATCGGCGGATTTGTCAACTTATTAGAAGGTTGTTTAGAGCAGGCAGACGCAAGTGCAGCATTGACATTAGCTGATGGAGAATACCTTGCAAAAGCTGATACTGCCGATGACAGCGGATTCGTAGAGCAAGTATCCATGACTGTTAAAGATGGAGCGATCACAGCATTAAGCTGGGATTCCGTTAAAGAAGACGGCACAACAAAGAGAAAATTAGTAGCCGACGGTCAATATGTTATGACAGAAGATGGTCTTACATGGACAGAGCAGGCAAATGCATTAGCAGAAGCTGTTATTAAAAATCAGTCTATCGACGCCGTAGGAATGAACGATCAAGGAAAGACAGATACGATTGCCGGTGTTAGTATCTATATTGGCGGTTTCGTGAACTTAGTGGAAGATTGCTTACAGCAAGCAGGCGGTGTTGTAAAAGAAGAGACAACGCCAACAGAAGGAACAGAAATTGATGCAGTTTCAGGAGCGACAATTTCTTCAAAAGCGGTGGCAAGAGCCATTGATAAAGCATATGCATATGTATTACAGATGAAATAAATTAGGAAAAGGACTGCTTTTCGGTAGCTGCCAATAAGATATTACTGCATAGGGTAGCTTCCGTACAGGGTCGATAAAAAAATGGCGATACTTGGTTTTTACAATCAGGTATCGCCTTTTTCCATGTGTCCAGCATGGACGTAATCTTAATGGGTTAAAGTAGCCAAAAGTAGTGGGTTATGCTATACTTACATCATGGAAATCAAAAAATAGATACAAAGAAAAAACAAGAACGAGGTGGCGGTGGCATATGAGCAACGAATTTCAGTTTTTAATTTACAAATCCGCCGAAGAAGATGTTTCCGTCAATGCATTTATTCAGAATGAAACGATTTGGATAACAGCAAATCAAATGGCGGTTCTTTTTGATAAAAGTGAATCTACAATCCGAAAGCATATTAACAATGTTTTTGATGAGGGAGAATTGGATAGAGAGAACAACACGCAAAAAGTGCGTGTTGATGGAGTAAAGCAGCTAGTTGCATTCTATAATCTGGATACCATCATTTCTGTGGGCTACCGTGTTAATTCCCGTCGTGCGACACAGTTCAGAATCTGGGCTACAAGCATTTTGAAGGAATATATGATAAAAGGATAAATTAGCTTAATAGGCTACATTGTAAAACTTTAGAAAATTTTCATAGACAGCTGAAAAGGTGTATGCTATAATCAAATAATGCGTGAAGTAGGGCTATTTATATGCTAAAATACGCAATAGACAGTAAAGAGAGTCTTGTTTACAAAAAGATATGTCATCTTTTATATAAAGATATATAAAGAAAAAGTGAAAAGCCCAAGGAGGAAATTTTAAAATGAGTTTACAGATTGAAAATTTAGAAAAAAATATGGCTAAACTTACAATTGAAGTGCCAGCTGAAGAGTTTGAAGCAGCAATGCAGAAAGCTTATAACAATCAGAAAGGCAAGATTTCCATTCCTGGATTCCGTAAAGGAAAAGTTCCATACGCTTACTTATTAAAAGCATATGGCCCAGAAATGTTTTATGAAGAAGCAGCAAATATTATTATGCCAAATGCATATGCAGACGCTACTGAAAGCGAAGAATGTACATTAGATATCGTTTCAAGACCAGAAATCGATGTAGTACAGATGGAAAAAGGAAAGAGCTTTATTTTCACAGCAACTGTTGCAGTGAAACCAGAAGTAACATTAGGAGAATACAAAGGAATTAAAGTTGAAAAAACAACTGTTGAAGTGACAGAGGAAGATATTGAAGCAGAACTTAAAAAAGTTCAGGAGCAGAACTCTAGAATGGTAACAGTAGAAGATAGAGCAGTAGAAGATGGCGATACAGCAAACATCGACTATGCAGGAAGCATTGATGGAGTTGCATTTGAAGGTGGTACTGCCGTAGGTCAACCATTAGTAATCGGTTCTCATACATTTATCGACAACTTCGAAGAACAGATCATCGGACACAATATCGGAGATGAATTCGATGTGAACGTAACATTCCCAGCAGAATACCATGCAGAAGAATTAGCAGGAAAACCAGCGGTATTCCATGTAAAAGTAAATTCTATTACAAAGAAAGAATTACCAGAAATCAACGATGAATTCGCTCAAGACGTTTCTGAATTCGAAACATTAGATGCTTACAAAGAAGACATCAAAGCAAAACTTTTAGAGAAAAAAGAAGCAGAAGCAAAAGCTGCAAAAGAAGATAAAGTAGTGGAAGCAATTGTTGAAAATGCAACAATGGAAATTCCAGATGCAATGTTAGAAACACAACAGGCTCAGATGGCAGACGAATTCGCTCAAAGATTAAGCTATCAGGGATTAAAAATTGAACAATACTTCCAGTTCACAGGATTAAACCATGAAACATTCTTAGAGCAGATGAAACCACAGGCATTAAAACGTATTCAGACAAGACTTGTGTTAGAAGCAGTTGCAGCAGCTGAAAATATCGAAGCAACAGACGCTGATTTCGACGAAGAAATTGCAAAAATGGCTCAGATGTATCAGATGGAAGCTGATCAAGTGAAATCTTTCATCGGAGAAAATGAAAAATCTCAGATGATGAAAGACATCGCTGTTCAGAAAGCCGTTACATTTGTAACAGATGCAGCAGTAGAAGAATAAGAGTGATGAAAATGGAGGGGTGTTGCAGGGTGCAGCACCCTCTATGTATAATGTTAGAAAGATAGGAGGAATTATAATGAGTCTAGTGCCTTATGTCATTGAACAGACAAGTCGTGGAGAGAGAAGTTATGATATCTATTCAAGACTTTTAAAAGATAGAATTATCTTCTTAGGGGAAGAAGTAAACGAGACAACTGCAAGCCTTGTTGTCGCTCAGTTGTTATTTTTAGAGGCGGAAGATCCTAAGAAAGACATTTCTTTATATATTAATAGCCCAGGTGGTTCTGTAACAGCAGGTATGGCTATTTATGATACAATGAATTACATTAAATGTGATGTATCCACCATCTGTATGGGAATGGCGGCTAGTATGGGAGCATTCTTGCTTTCAAGCGGTACAAAAGGAAAGCGTTTCGCTCTTCCAAATGCGGAAATTATGATTCATCAACCATCTGGTGGCGCACAAGGTCAAGCGACAGATATTAAAATTGTGGCGGATCGAATTATTGAAACACGTCATAAATTAAACAGTATTTTAAGTGCCAATACAGGGCAGCCTCTTGAAGTGATCGAAAGAGATACAGAGAGAGATCATTATATGAGTGCAGAAGAAGCTGCAGCATATGGTTTAATTGACAGCGTCATCGCAAGCCACTAATTGTAGGAAAGAATGAGGTAATAAAATGGCAGGTCGTATTGATGAGAGAAAGGTGCTTCGATGCTCTTTCTGTAACAAAACACAGGATCAAGTGCGCAAACTAATTGCTGGACCAAATGTTTATATTTGTGATGAATGTGTAGAAGTTTGTACAGAGATTATTGAAGACGAATTTGATGGATTAGAAGAAGTGACAAATGATATCAATCTATTAAAACCAATTGAGATCAAGAACTTCTTAGATCAATATGTCATTGGTCAAGATGAAGCGAAAAAAGTTCTATCCGTAGCGGTATATAATCATTATAAAAGGATTATGGCAGAAAAAGACTTAGATGTGGAATTGCAAAAAAGCAATATATTGATGTTAGGACCGACAGGTTCTGGTAAAACCTTATTAGCTCAAACTCTTGCCAGACTTTTAAATGTGCCATTTGCAATCGCCGATGCAACAGCTCTTACAGAAGCCGGATATGTTGGTGAAGATGTAGAAAATATTCTTTTAAAATTGATTCAGGCAGCGGATTATGATATTGAACGCGCGGAATACGGAATTATTTATATTGATGAAATCGATAAAATTACTCGTAAATCAGAGAATACATCAATTACTCGTGATGTTTCAGGAGAGGGTGTTCAGCAAGCATTATTAAAGATTCTTGAAGGAACAGTTGCTTCTGTTCCACCACAAGGAGGAAGAAAACACCCTCATCAAGAGTTTATTCAAATTGATACAACGAATATTTTATTTATTTGTGGTGGTGCTTTTGATGGACTTGAAAAGATCATCGAAAATAGAACAGGGAAAAAAGAGATTGGATTCACAGCAGAAGTTGTGGAACGAGATAAGAAAAATGTGGGAGAACTGCTTCGTCAGGCATTGCCTTCTGACTTTGTAAAGTTTGGAATGATTCCAGAGTTTATTGGACGTGTGCCAGTGACAGTATCCCTTGATTTATTAGATGAAGATGCGCTTGTAAAAATCTTATGTGAACCAAAGAGTGCATTAGTAAGACAATATAAGCGATTATTTGAATTAGATGGCGTACAGCTTGAATTTGAAGAAGAAGCACTTCGAGCTATCGCAAAAAAAGCAATTGATCGAAACACAGGAGCCAGAGGACTTCGTGCAATTATGGAATCTGTCATTATGGACTTAATGTATCAAGTTCCATCGGATAATACCATTGAATGTTGTGTCATTACAAAGGATATGGTAGAAAACCAAGGGGATCCGATTCTCACTTATGGAGAGAAGATTCCACCGAAAAAAGGGCTTGCTAGAAAACGAGCTTCCAAAAATAATGGAGAAATTGCTTAAAATGTAACACGAACAAAGGCAGTCGAAGTCAGAAAGAATAAGTTTTTTTGATTCGGCTGCTTTTCTTACGAAATAGAATAGATGGAGGAAAAAGCGATGAAAACACTCAAAATGCCAATGATAGCATTGCGTGGAACAGTTGTTTTTCCAAAAACGATCGTTCATTTTGATGTGTCGAGAGAGAAATCGATGCAGGCAGTAGAAAATGCGATGAAGGAAGAACAGCTTGTCTTCTTAGCTGCACAATTGCAAGATGAAATTGAAAATCCAAACCAAGATGAAATCTATCATCTCGGTGTAGTAGCGAAAATTAAACAAATCATTAAACTTCCGGGAAATGTCATTCGTATTCTCGTAGAAGGATTATATCGTGCCAACTTAGTAGAACTTATGGAAGAAGAGCCATATTTCTATGCCGAAGTCGAGCAGGTGGATACGGTGATCGAAGAAGGCGAAATTGATGATGAACATACGAAAGAAGCGATGATGCGCTCCTTAAAAGACATTATTCAAGCCTATGGATTTGACAGTAATAAAGCGACGAGAAACGTCGTTGGTCAGATTTTAGAGATTCAAGATCTGGAAGAATTGATCTATGAGATCGGAACACAGCTTCCAATTAATTCCAAACAAAAACAGTTAATTTTATCAGAAGATGATTTAATTGAGCGAGGAGAAAAGTTACTTGTCACACTTTCGGAAGAGATTGAGATCTATCAGATCCGCAAAGAAATTCAGGAAAAAATCAAAGCCAAAGTGGATAAAAACCAAAAAGATTATATTCTTCGGGAACAGATGAAAGTGATTCGTGAGGAGTTAGGCGAAGGCAGTGAAGCAGAAGCCGATGAATTCGAAGAGAAGGTTGAGAAATTAGACGCTTCAGAAGAAGTAAAAGAAAAGATTCGAAAAGAGATCAGCCGTTTTAAAAACTCTGGCGGAATGTCAGCAGAAAGCTATGTGAGCCGAAACTATATCGAAACGATGTTAGAAATGCCATGGGAACACAGTTCTGTGGATAACGATGACATCAAAGAAGCGAGCAAAATCTTAGAAGAAGATCACTATGGACTTGAGAAAGTCAAAGAACGAATTATCGAATTTTTAGCAGTTCGTGCTTTAACAGAAAAAGGAGAGGCGCCAATTATTTGCTTGGCAGGACCTCCGGGAACAGGAAAGACATCGATCGCTCGTTCCATTGCAAGAGCAGTCAACAAACACTATGTGCGCATCTCTTTAGGTGGAATTCGTGACGAAGCGGAGATCCGTGGACATAGAAAGACTTATGTAGGAGCGATGCCGGGGCGAATTGCCACTGGAATTAAACAAGCGGGCGTGAAAAATCCATTGATGCTTCTCGATGAAATCGATAAAGTGAGCAGCGATTACAAAGGAGATACCGCCTCCGCTTTATTGGAAGTATTGGACGGAGAACAGAACGTGACATTTATGGATCACTACTTAGAAGTGCCATTGGATTTAAGCGAAGTTCTCTTTGTGGCGACGGCAAATGATCTGTCCACAATACCAAAACCGCTTCTTGACCGTATGGAAGTTATCGAAGTATCAAGCTATACGGAAAATGAAAAATTCCATATTGCGAAACGTTACTTAATTCCAAAACAATTAAAGAAAAACGGGCTTACAAAAGAACAGCTTATGATTACCGATAAGGCGTTAAAGAAAGTGATCGCTTCCTATACAAGAGAAGCAGGCGTTCGTAACCTTGAGAGAAAAATCGGGCAAATTTGCAGAAAAGCGGCTCGCATTATTATGGAAGAAAATAAGAGCCATTTAAAAGTGTTAGAAACTAATGTATCGAAGTTCTTAGGAACGGAGATCTTCTCAAAAGAAGATGAAGATTTAACACCACAAGTTGGAACAGTAAGAGGGCTTGCATGGACAAGCGTCGGTGGAGATACATTAAGCATTGAAGTCAATATTATGGACGGAAAAGGCAAATTTGAACTCACCGGAAATCTTGGAGATGTCATGAAAGAATCCGCTCATACAGGAATTAGCTATATTCGTTCCGTTGCCAACCAATATGATATTCCAAAGGATTACTTTGAAAAACACGACATTCATATTCACATTCCGGAAGGAGCCGTTCCAAAAGATGGACCATCAGCTGGTATTACGATGGCAACAGCGATTCTGTCCGCGATTACAGGACGAGAAGTTCGCGGTGACATTGCCATGACTGGAGAGATTACCCTTCGAGGAAGAGTGCTTCCAATCGGTGGATTGAAGGAAAAAATTCTTGCAGCCAAAGTCGTTGGTGTGAAAGAAGTGATCGTTCCAGCGAAAAATAAGAAAAATGTAGCCGATATTGATAAAGAAATTACAAGCGGTTTGACAATCACTTATGCGACAACAATGGAAGATGTGTTAGAACACGCCCTTGTAAAAGTCGAGAAATAGGAGTAGCAGAACAAGATGAATGTAACAAAGGTAAATTTGGAAACCGTTTGTGGAATCACAAGTAAACTTCCCGATAATTCCATGCCGGAGATCGCTTTTGCAGGAAAGTCAAATGTTGGAAAATCTTCTCTTATCAACGGTTTGATGAATCGAAAATCATATGCAAGAACATCTCAGCAGCCGGGAAAAACACAGACGATTAACTACTATAATATTAATGAATTGTTATACTTTGTTGATTTACCGGGATATGGATATGCAAAAGTATCAAAAGAAATGCAGGCAAAGTGGGGAAAATTAATCGAACGATATTTGCACACATCAAAACAGCTTCGCATTGTCTTCCTATTGGTAGATATTCGCCACGATCCATCAGCCAACGATAAATTAATGTATGATTGGATTGTAAACAATGGATTTAATCCGGTTATTATTGCGACAAAATTGGATAAATTAAAACGAAGTCAAGTGCCAAAACATGTAAAAGCCATTCGCACAGGGCTTCAATTAGTAGAAGGAACCCCAATTTTCCCATATTCTGCCCTTACAAAACAAGGCAGAGATGAGATTTGGGAGTTTATTGAGGAATACGTTCTTCCACAAGAAGAGGAAGAGAGCGAAGAATAATGAAAAAATAAAAAGTTTTTCTATCTCCAACTGTATCATTATGGTTGGAGATTCTTTTATGCGGCTTTTGTTTACAGATAATTCTTATTGGATATTTTATTTATAAATTGCTATATTTTTTAAAATATTGACTGATATTATATTATATAGTATCATAGTAGAAGGAATAATAAGGATAAAGAGAAGGTGTTTTTTTGTAATTAAAAGCAATCAGTTTTATTATTGAGAATGGAGGCATATGCGATGAAGAAACAAATAATAAGCGTAGGATTATTGATAGCATTAGGGGTATTGACATCTTGTGGTCAAGGTAGCAATGATAAGATAAGTACGACTGAAGAACAAGTAGAAGTAACAAGTGAAACAACAAGTGAAGTAGCAAGTGAAGCAATAAATGAAGCAACAAGTGAAGCAAAGGAAAACGAAGAAGGGATTCGTCCGGAAAGTTTTAAACGCAGTGAAAATGTAAAGAAAATAAAGAGTATAGATGAAATCGATGAAGAGAGTATTATCCATGGAGAAATTGGTTCTAGCCAGATGTTGGCAGGTGGTAATTTAGATGGGAACACATACCAATATTCTTGTAAAAAATTAACTGGAGTGCTTTATCCGGTTATTTTAAATACCACAGACGATCAAGAGATAGAAATACGTTCTCAATTAACAATGGAAGCTGGGGACGGACAAGCCTATTTATTAACAGCCGATCAGCAATTGATAAAAATAGTCGATGGAACGGAAAAATATTCTTTGAAAAAAGGAAACAATTACTTAGTATTGGCAGGATTTAATATGAAAGGCAAGTATGAAGGTCAGATTATAGCTGATTATACCGTACAAATAGTATCAGAAGCGGAGATTTCGTAGTTCTGTATGATTGAATTGTAAACAATAGATTTGTAAGAACAATAAAGTTCAAAAAAGGGGAGTGATTCAAAAAAGAGTCACTTCTCTTTTTCATAAGAAAATTTCCAAATGGAAAGCAGAAAAATTTTGTGTTATAGTATAAAGTGTAAGAAAAAAGAAAGAGGGATAGGGAGTTTTTTGTGTAATGAGGTGAGTACGAATATGCAAAGTAAGTATAAGGCAATTTATCAGCAATATGTTGATATGATCGAAAGTGGGGAATTAAGCCCTGGGGATTCCTTGCCATCTGAAGGGAAGATGACGGAAACATTTGAGACATCAAGAGATACGATTCGAAAGGCGATGACCTTATTAGAGCAAAATAATTATATTTTAAAAAGTCGAGGAAAAGAATCCGTTGTGTTAGAACAGCTCCAAGAGGAAAAAGAAAATGCGGAGGCACAGATGGTATCCTATATAGAATTTCCAAATTGTGAGAACGAAACCGATGTGAAAAAAGAAAAACTTGTAGAAGATATTAGTATACTTGTTGATAATGAGAGAATGATGAAAGAGTTCAAAATCAACGATACCCAAGAAGTTTATCGCATTGAACGTATTGAGAAACTCAATGGAAAGAAAATAATCTTAAAAAAAGACTATTATCTAAAGGGAATTGTATCGAAACTAACAGAAGAGATTTGCAAAGGCTCCATTCGGGAACATTTGGAAAAAGAGGGAATTCAGCCAAAGGTGATCAAGAGAAAGATTACAATATCGGAGCTGACGAAAGAAGATCAGATTCTGTTGGACACAGGGGAAGATAAGGAGATCGTTTTATTACAGAGCTATTATTATTTAGAAGATGGAAGTCTTTTTCACTATTCAGAAACACGCTGTCTTTTATCCTATTTTCAATTTGTCGAGTATATACAAAAGTAATACTCAGTTGTAATATTTTGTAAAAAATATTGACAAACATATAAGTGTATGTTATAAAAATAATATAAATATACGCATATAAGAACTGGAAAATCAATACATATGCGTATATGTTGTTGGAAAGGCAATCGAGTTATTGATCATGTTTTCATGACATCATAACAAGGATTTGCCGAATGTAAAATATTCACAGGGTTTGCTTTTTATGTTGCCCATGAGGGGAGGGACTAGATGCTCGCATACACCTCATAATCATAATTCGGGAGTATAAATTGATTGATAGAATGGGAACAAATGGTGTCCGTAACAGATGCAGGTGAAGATGTATCCAATAAAAGGAGATGCAAGAGCAATAGCTCTGAAACGAATATCATAGAAAGAACAGCTATTGTTTTAAAACATGAGAGATGATAGAGAGAAAATAGATAGAACGTTTCTCATGGAATTTGCTAATTATCAAAAGTTTGAATATAGGATACGTCAGTGGGTTTACCCCCCTATCGCCTGCTGATGTATGACCTCCTCCCCTACACTTCAAAAAGGACCATCAGAAGATGGTCTTTTTTGAAGTGTAGGAAATTTCGATTTTCGATGATACAAAAAGAATCCCATATTTATCGAACATAT
>Cebus_capucinus_imitator_PRJNA485217_SSR105__coassemble_315_pt1 | contig 24149 bp, 19 predicted proteins | sample Cebus_capucinus_imitator_PRJNA485217_SSR105__metabat2_low_PE_004 | metagenome-assembled genome bin Cebus_capucinus_imitator_PRJNA485217_SSR105
TCATAATGAGAGCAGTGGCGTGGGCAATGTGGGCAGTTAGAGGAAGTAATAATTTCCATTGTTTCATCTTGTATTCTCATAAAATAATAATATCCTTTCTTGTATGCAGTTTATTGCTTAGAATTTGCTAGTTGTTTCTTCTAGGAAGAAAAATATTAGGTACCTTGATAAATGGGATTATACAGAAAAGAGAAATAAAAGTCAAGGTACCTAATTAAAAATAATTTGTGAAAATAAATTAAAAATGGTTTTTTAGTTAAAGTGCATAAAAATAATCTGAAAAAATTAATGAATATTACTAGATTGACAAAGAATTATGATGGTGTTAATATTTAAGTAACTTAATTATTAATATACTTAAATATTAAATGGCGCCATATGAGTAACTGTTGTGTTTTAAATTTAAGATTTATTTATGAATCGTGGTTTAAAAATTGATTTATGTAAAAATAACAAATTAGAAATGATGTTTATGTAAATTGATAAGATTATCGATCGATTGATATAACGTTTTGTAAAATACGTTTGAGAAGAGAAGGTTCGAAGATTTATATCAAAGGTTGATGAAAATTTAAAATAGGAGGTTATTCTATGCAAGAAAAAGGAAAGAAGCTCAATATAGTGAATATCATAGGACTTGGACTTGGCGGTGCGATTGGTACAGGAATTTTTCTATTATTAGGATTTGGAATTGCCGATACAGGTCGGTCTATTGTATTGGTTTGTGCATTCGGGTGTTTTTATATGTTATTAGCTTACTGGTATCAACTCGCAATGCCTACCATGTTTGTATTAGAAGGTGGAGATTACAGTATGAAGACAATGCTTTTTACACCAGTATTAAGTGGTTGCGGAGCATGGTTTACAGCTATTGGTGGATTGGCAATGTCAAGTTATGCTATCGGAATTACAGATTACTTATGTATGGTGATTCCAGCATTAAAAAATTATTCAACGATTTGTTCTTTTATTATTATGACTTTAGTTTTTGCAGCTACTATGAAAGGTTCTCGTTTTATTACTATTTTAGAAAATATCGTTACGATTCTTTTAGTAATTGCATTGGCTTTATTTATTCTTTTTGGTATAACAAAGGTAGATATCGGAAATTTCTTTTCCTCTACTTATGATGGTGGATTTTTTAGAAATGGATTTGGCGGTTTTGTTTCTGCGATTACTATTATGGGTTGGGCATGTCAAGGAACAACAATGGCGCCAATCTCTATGGCAGCAGTCACAAAGAATCCAAAGAAAACGATTCCTAAGGGGATTCTTATTATTACCTGTTTGTTAGCTATCATTTATGCATTTATGGCATATGTAGCCTCTGGAGTGTTATCATATGATGAAGTAGCTGGCGCTAATATTAGTGTAACAGCAGAAGCAATTTTTCCAGAGGGATTATATTTATTTTTTGTTATAGGTGGTGGTGTTTGTGCAATTGCAAGTTCTTTAATAGGTGGTATTGGAATGTATCGTTATCCATTGATAAAGATTGCAGAAGATGGGTGGTTGCCTAAAGTTTTCAAGAAAACAACAAAAAGTGGTTATCCATATTTAACGTATCTTGCATTTTATATTATTAGTGTATTTCCGATTTTAACAGGAATGGGACTTGATTCTATTGTATCATTAGTTATGATTCCTACAATGTTAATGAACATTTATATGAATTTGGCTTGCATTATTTTACCAAAGAAATATCAAAAACAATGGGAAAAACGTTCAATAAAAGTGCCAGTATGGTGCTGGAATTTATGTTCTATTTTAGGTGCTGCTTGTGCCAGTATTGTAGCGTATAATTTATTTGTCGATCTTTCAATGGTAGATGCTGTGTTATGTGTCATTATCGTAATAGCATTAGTAGGGTTATCTATTCTTCGGTTGAAATAAGGAGCCGTATCAAAAGAAGATTTAGCAGAGACAAAAGCAGCGGTTATTGCACAAGCCATAGCAGATGATATGTAAGAGATAGTTAAAGAAGGGATAGTTGAGTAAAAGGAACAAAGAACATGATATTAGTAAAACAAATAGAAATTAAATGAAAGTAGAGGTAATAAGTTATGAAGTATGATTTTACATCAATTATGGATCGGCACAATAAAGATGCTATTGCAGTAGATGGATTAGGAAGTATGCCAGGTTTTACACCGAGCAAACCAAAAGAAGGCTTTGATATTATTCCAATGTGGGTTGCAGATATGAATTTCCCAACTGTTCCAACTATCACAGAAGCGATTATTGAACGTGCGAAACACCCAGCCTTTGGATATTTCCAAGCAACAGATGAATACTATAATTCCATTATTCGGTGGCATGAAAAAAGAAATGGCGTCGTTGGATTGACAAAAGATTGCATTGGTTATGAAAATGGTGTATTAGGCGGCGTAATATCTGCATTGACATCATTTGCTGCTCCGGGAGATGCAGTGTTAGTACATAGCCCTACTTATATCGGTTTTACAATGTCTATTAGCAATAATGGTTATAAAATTGTACATAGTCCATTAGTAAAAGATGAGAATGGCGTTTGGAGAATGGATTATGAAGATATGGATATGAAACTGAAAATGGAAAATATCCATGTAGCAATCTTTTGCAGCCCACATAATCCTTGTGGACGTGTTTGGGAGAGATGGGAACTGGAAAAAGCGATGGAAGTATATAAAGCAAATGATTGCATTGTTATTTCCGATGAGATTTGGTCTGATATTATTTTAGAAGGTTATCAGCATATTCCAACACAAATGATAAGTGAAGATGCGAAAAATCGTACAATCGCATTATATGCGCCTAGTAAAACTTTTAATTTAGCTGGATTAGTTGGCAGTTATCATATTATTTATAATAAATATTTGCGGGATCGTGTTGTAGCAAAAAGTACAAAACCACATTATAATGATATGAACGTGCTTTCCATGCACGCATTGATTGGTGCCTATAAACAAGAAGGATATGAGTGGGTTGATGAGCTAAAGGAAGTCATTACAAAAAATGTAGAGTATGCTTATGAGTATATTCAAACTCATTTTAAAGGAGTTGAAGTTTCAAAACCAGAAGGCACTTATATGTTATTTTTAGATTGTACAAAATGGTGTGAGGAACATAATAAGAGCATTGAAGATCTTCAACAGGCAGGCTGGGATATTGGAGTGGCATGGCAAGATGGCAAGATGTTTCATGGTCCATGTTCCATTCGTATGAATCTTGCTTTACCTCTTAGTCGAGTGCAGGAAGCGTTTGAGCGCTTGGATAAATATGTGTTTAATGGAGGCTTTGCAGAAGAAAGAGCATATGATAGAAAATTAGAAGTTGGAGAAGTGATGCCTAATTTCAGTTTTAATACACCATTTGAACAAGGTGTTACATTAGAAGAAAACGTGAAAAAGGCGTCAAAAACAGCGATTGTATTTCTTCGCTACTATGGTTGCCCCCTTTGTCAGATGGATATTCATGAATTTGCAAAACAATATCAAAAGATTGTGGAACAGGGAGGACAGCTTTTTATAGTGCTTCAATCCACTCCAGAGCTGCTAAGAAGTCAAATAAAAAAAGAGGACTTGCCTTTTGAAATTATCTGTGATCCAAACCAAGAGCTTTATAAGTCATTTGGAATTAAGCCGGCAGAAGATATGATGTCTATGGTAGATGGAAAAGCCTATGCAAAAGTGACAGAAGCGACAAAACTCGGTTATACACATGGTGAATATGAAGGAAATGAAAGACAACTTCCGGCTACATTTCTATTAGATAGAGAATGCACTCTTTTATATGCTCATTATGGAAAGACAATTGCTGATATTCCAAGCATAGAAGAGATTAGTAATCGAATGAAGTAATTGAGAAGAAGTAAATAAGGTTTATGATGTGAATTGTTCGTCTATTTGCCCCGCATACCTTAAAATAATTGTTTTATGGAAATGAAAAACTTGACACATTATTTATAGAAATTATAATAGAATTAGAGCGATAGAAGGAAAGGGAAAAGGGGGAGCCTAATAGTGGAAAAAGAAAATAAACGCTATGAGTTATTCTGTCAAATGATAGACAGTTTTGATGACGGGTGTGATCTGACAAATGAATATGATGCAATGCTTCATAATTATAATGGGGTGATTATGTTTCAAGCGGAGTCACAGCTCATTAAAATGATAGGAAATAATCCGGGCATTACAGCTTCCGAACTGGCACAGAGATCGAAGAAGACAAACAGTGCTTGTTCACAGCTCATTCGAAAGTTAAAACAAAAGGGTTGGGTGATCCAAAAGAGAAACGAGAGCAATAATCGTATGTGGAATTTATTTTTAACGGAGGAAGGGGAGCAGATTTATCAAGCCCATTATCAATTTGAATCTCGTTGTTATCTGAGAACTTTTCATAGTCTAGAGCAGTTTACAGAAGAAGAGTTAGGAATTTATTTGAAGATTCAAAATCAGATTAACGAAACATTTAAGATCGATATAGAAGAGAGCAAAGAATTAAATATTAACATTAAAAATTAGAATTAAAAAATAAGGGACCGTCAGGAAGTCTAACAATTTATCAAATGTTTCTTTCCAGACAGTCCCTTCTTGTTATCCAAGGGCTACATCGAGCATCATCATAATGACGAAACCGATGGCAAATCCAATTGTCCCAATATTGCTATGTTCTCCCTCGGCGGATTCCGGAATTAATTCTTCCACAACGACATAGATCATGGCGCCAGCTGCAAAAGAAAGCAAGTAAGGAAGAACCGGTGTAATAATGCTTGCAAGCAAAATCGTTATATAAGCGCCGATTGGCTCTACAATTCCAGAAAGGGTTCCGTAGAGAAATGAGTGAGAACGGCTTATATTTCCCTCACTTTTTAATGGAAGGGAGATAATGGCTCCTTCTGGGAAGTTTTGAATAGCGATTCCAATGGAAAGGGCAAAAGCTCCAGCCAGCGTCATTGTAGAGCTGCCCGCCAATACGCCGGCGAATACGACACCGACTGCCATACCTTCCGGAATATTATGAAGAGTAACCGCTAACACAAGCATTGTTGTTTTCTTTAACTTCGCCTTTGGACCTTCTGGTTTGGCGTGGGCATTATGTAAATGGGGAATTAAGCGATCCATTAACAGTAAAAAAGCGATTCCCAATAAAAAGCCGATTACAGCTGGCAGGAATGCAAGGCGTCCCATGGAAGTTGACATATCCATCGCCGGAATGAGCAAAGACCAAACAGAGGCGGCTACCATAACGCCAGAGGCAAATCCTAACAAAGCCTTTTGGATAGAAGGATTCAACTCATTTTTTAGAAAAAACACGCAGGCAGCGCCAAGAGTAGTTCCAAGAAATGGAATTATAAGTCCTAAAAATACATTCATAGCAATAGCTCCTTTCTAACCATTTTTTGTATTTCGATTTTCGTATCAAGTCTAAAGTTTTGATAAAAAGGATAGGCAATCGATGAAGTTCGATCACATTTACATATAGAAATAATTGTATATGATTTCATAGGTAAAAACAATATATATTCAAAAATTTTAACATTGATAAAGTTGTTAAAAAGAAACAAGAGGCTGTCGGATTTTGAAAATCTGACAGCCTCTTGTTCTTTTAATTAGTCGTGTTTACTTTTGTGAGGATTCTTCTTTTGGCTGTTTTAAATCATTATATTCTCTCAATAATTTGTTGATGCGAGAACGATCCAGACGATCGAAGAATACTTTTCTTTCCGGTTTTTCAGGAATTAATGCCTTATGATTTTTCAAAAAGGCTTCTTCTAACGTAATTTCTTTTGTTGTAAAAGAAGAAGTTTTCTGGAAGAGTTGTTCTCCTTTTTCATTGTGGAGAAGAACACAGCTAATTCCTTTATCATCAAACAGTTCTGGAGCCACATCTCTAACTCCCCAGAAGTCGCCGATTGTAATATCTCCAGGGCGTTTGTCATAGAGATATTCACAGTTGCTGCAACTTGGGCGGCAGATGAGGTCATTTTGGAAGGCACGGAAATAATTATTCTTTCTAGCATTCACTTTTAACTCTTTTCCATTTTCAAATAAGAACACTAAATTATTCTCATGTCCAAGCCAGCCAGCACTTTTTTCACGGAATTTTACATCAATGACTTTGGAGTGGAACTTGTGGTTTAAGTAATTGATATAGCGTCTAAATACTTTTGGTGAAGGCGCCGCATGGCATAAAATTTCACAAATAACTAAGTTGTCATAAGATTTTTTCAAATAAGAGCGAAGAGCGGCACATTCACAAGGAAGCCCTGTATATAGGACAAAGGTGCCGGCATCTAAGCGCTGTTTAACAGCTGGGAAAATGCCTTCAAAATCGCTCTTTACATATTTAGAACCGTAAAATGCTTTGACTTCTTCCATCGTTGTTGCAATGGAGGAAACAGCTACTAATGACTCGTTAAATTTAACGCCGACAACACAGCCATGTTTTTCTTCAATGGCAATGCGGGCAAGCTCTGGGAAAATGGAGCCAGAGGAGCTTAATTGTCGAAGTTCTTCGGAGTTATGATAGGCTGCAAAAACTTTTGGATAGCCATTTTTTTGTTCTTCTAATTGAGAGTGGTTGCGAATACAAGCCTTTTCACAGGCGCCACAATCAATACAAGTCTTTTTATGAACATGAGGATATAGGAATCCTTCTTCATCTTCCACCATGGAGATCGCCTTTGTTGGACATACCGTTTCACAAGCGCGGCAGCCATAACACTGTTCTAACGTAATATGAGTTGGGCATTCCACTTCTTTCGTCAGATCTTTATCAATGCGAAGAGAGCGACGGAGGAATGTGAGACCATCTCGTCTTACTTCTTCAATTCTCTTGCGAAGTGCAATTGGATCTTTAATAACAAACTGATCAAAATCATGAAACGTTGTTGGATCCGTAATCATATGATCTTCAAGATAAAGCGCTTTTAAAAGATCGACTGTACGACTTCCGGTATCGGAGTGAAGCATTGATACAAATGGTTTTTCAAAAATAGCAGAAAATACCGTTCCATGGAAGGAGTTTGTAATGATCATCTCTGCATTTTCGATCCAACCGAGCCATTCTCCAGGGGTGGAAGTATAAGTGTTGTCAATTTCGTTAATGAAAAATTTCTTCTGGCGTCTTTGAACAATTGGAAGTCCAAGGGCGCGAGAAATGGAGTTGGCAAACTGAACAACTTGTGGGTTGTTTTCCATCATATAGACGAAAATATATTTTTCCTTAATAGCGGGAGCTCGTTTAATGGCATCGTATTTATGCCCTGGAATTAAGAACGTAGGGTCCGCTACTACATTTACTTTTTTAGAAGTTAAGTTCTGAATCGCAGGCAAGGCGCTGCTTTCACGAATGGAAATGGAAGAGAAGCTCTTTAGCGCATTTTCAATCGGTTTATGATAGATCGGAAGCACATAGTTACGCCCTGTACTGGCAGCATAAGAGATTTTTAAAGCATTCTCAGGGGCAAATTCAAGAAAATATGCGGGATCATAGCCACCGATATGTTGGCTGTTCCATACTTGGTCGCTTCCAGTAATATAGGCATCTAAATGCTCGGTTTCTTTTAAGAGATCTTCATAGCAAGTGTAGTTGCCAAACATATGAAAATTATCTTCAATAAACTTGCTGTAACGCTCATAACGAATGAGGCTGGCAGGATTCGTCTTTTGTAATTTTTTAATTTTCTTTGCACGAAGTTTCGGATCTGTTTCCTTAATTGGATCATAGAGATTATCAATAACAGGAGTATGGTAGTTGATCACACAAGGTTCCACTCCTAAATCAGCAAGGGCTTGCTGCAATGCCCAAGTTTGAAGGCTGGCACCAAAGTTGTGAGCGCTATGGAATGTAATAACACCTGCTTTCATATTAGTGAACCTCCTTTAAAATGCTTGTAATCGATAAAGTATCGTTGCCGACACTAACGGTTGTATATTTTTGTAATTCCGCAACTTCAGGAAGTTTTTCCATAGAAGAAGGAATCCATACTTTGTCAAAAGAACGAATGCGTTTTAAGAAATACTGTATGCTCTTTTGATATTTTTTGGAAGATTGATATTTTTTGTTATCAAAATTTGAGAAACAAAATACTTTTTTCTTTCCAGTCTGTGCTAAAATCTCAAACATGAGACGATCCATACAAGAGTAAATAATCGTTGTATCGAATTCGACAGTGCCGTAATCTTTTGTGACTTCACGTTTTGCAAACTGTTCCACTTTCTTTTGATATAGTCCGTAGAAAAGACCGTAACTTAAATATAATTTAAAAGCAAGTTTTTCTGACACCAAGTAATCACGATCTTTTAAAATTGGGAAGTAACCAATTTTACGATTTAATTCAGATAACATCGAAGATGTCTTCTTCATTGCCATAGCCCTAAAGGAGAAGAAGTAGTTTCTAGCATCGAGATCCTGATTATTTAATACACGAATAAAATGCTGATCGGCATAGCGCTCTTTAAGTCCTTTTGCATAGATTAAAACATTAGGACGATCGGCTCCTCCATAAACTTCTGTTAAGAGATCGGTATCTTTTGATAAAAATACGGCATCACATACATCTTTTGCAGTATGAGCGGTATCATGGCAACAAAATCTCTCATAGAAGTTTGGATAAAATGGAGTGTCATTGTTAATGGCATCGACCAATTCTGGAATGGTTTCTACCTTTGGAAGATCCATTTTATCAAGATCCACATAAATACCACGGCCGTCTAAATATTGTTGGCGATCATAAGTGAATAAGATGATTTTCTTCTTAGATACGGCATAGTCAAACATAATACTTGAATAGTCAGTAACGAGCATATCCGTCGCATTTAAGAAGTCATACGTTTCATATTCCGATGGAAAATCTTTAATATGAAGGAATTCGCTGCAATCAATGCCATTTTTCACATATGGGTGAAGTTTTACAAGGAATACTTGATCGTCACGAAGCAAGTGATCGAGCTGCGCAAAATAATCGTATAGCTGTTTTACTTGTAATTTATTTTCCATTTTGTGAAGAAGACCACGCCAAGTTGGCATATAGACAATGACTTGCTTGCCTTCTAAGCCACATTCTTTCCGAATTTCCTCATAGCGGTGTTCACGGAAGAAAGCGGAGTTTCTTGGGTATCCGGATAGGAGAACCTTTCCTTCATAGATCTTATCGATCATATAATCGGTTAAGAAAATATCTCTTGAAAATTCCTGTTGATATAATAAATAGTCTGCAATTAAGAAGTTTCTCTGCACATTTCCAAGACCATATTCACGGCTAGGAACGACACGTCCCATGGCTTTTAATGGAGTTCCATGCCATGTGTTTAAATAGACTTGTTCTGGGCGTTTAATAAAATATGGCGGAAAACTTGTATCGGTTACAAGATATTTTGCAGTAGCCAGTATTTTTAAATATTCTTTACTTCGAAGGTCAATGATGTTCACATGATCGATCTTGTAGTATGCCATCTGTTTTTCATAAAATTCCCGTTTTGTATTTTTTAATACGAAGTAAATTTTAAAGTCTTTGTATTCTTCCCGTTTTGTTTCTAAAATCATATTGAAGATATTACCTGCCATATCTTCCCCGTGTTTTGATTCAAATAAAATGGTTTTGTCTTCTACCGGACAAGTTTCATAGAACTTGGTGTATTGATAAGCGGTAGGAAGGTGAAACAATTTTAAGAACTTTAATTTATTCAGAATTAATTGTTTCTTCTTTTTAGACTTCTTGAATTTTTTCCATTTTCCAGATAATTTTGTTTGGAACGTCTTAAATTTCTTTCTCACTTTTTTTACAAACGGAGAGGTTTTTTCTTCCTTTGTAACTTCTTGAATTAAGCGTTCACGGTCTGTATAAAGAGGCAAATTATTTTTGATGCTTTTTGTAGAAGAGTATTTTAAATAATGATTGTCTCTCCAAGTTGGAACTTCTTTATCTAAAAAGTCTTGCGTTTTTTGAATCATTTCCAGTTTTAAATCAAGCTGTCCTTTTGAACTTTCGCTAAAAAAGGCTGGATAACGGAAGAAAAAGTGACGTACACAAATATATTCCAGCTCATCATAAAAAGTATCGAATAGATTCTCTTTTCTCATAATCTGGAATAAAAGATCAAATGCGGTAACAATGTCCATTGTCGCTTTATTAAAACTGTTTAAGAAACCGCCTTGAGTAGTACGACGATAATTATAAAGGGGAAGATTGACTTTTCCAATACATTCTGCCTTAGCTGCAACAGAGAAGGCAACGACAAGATCTTCAAAACGAAGCCCTTCTGGGAAACGAATTCCATCTAACAGGGTTCTTTTAAACATTTTGTCCCATGGGAATGGGGAAATTTTAACTAATTCAAATTTGCGATCGGATAGTTTAAAATTTTGGCTGATTGGAAGAGTAGCGGCTACTTTCTTGCTAATAGAGCCGTCGTTATTTTCATAAATATTATTTCTCGCACAAAGTACGTAGTCATTTCCATCAGTAATCGCTTTTGTATAGAGAATTTCGCACATATTGAGTTCGAGATAATCGTCGCTATCAACAAAAAGAACAAATTCTCCGGTTGCTTGCTCTAACCCAAAGTTTCGAGCATGGCTCACACCATGGTTTTCCGTTGTAAATACTTTCACTTTATTAGGGTATTCTTTGGCATAACGATTGAGAATATCAATACTGTTATCAGGGCTGCCATCGTTTACTGCAATAATTTCGATCTCTTCTAATGTTTGGTGTACGAGACTTTCCATACATTCAGGAAGATAGGCTTCTACATTATAGACAGGAACGATAATACTGACTTTATATTCCGACATAGTTTAGTCCTCCAAAATTGTACTTAACTCACATAATTTCTTCTGTTTTTTAGGATTGCAAAGGTGTATGGCACAGAGCAACCCGATATAAAAAGGGGCAAATTCTATTATCCCCAACGTTTTCTTATGTTATTGTTGACAAATTGAATAGTACCATATAATAAGTGGTTTTGCAATATTTCTTCCAGAAATACACATAGAAAGTGGCGCTCTGAAAAATTTTTTTTGTAAAGAAATTGTTAAAATTAAAAATTTAAGAAAAAAAGAGGAATCGGAAGAAAAACACCGCTTCATCACAGAAAAAGAAAGGAAAGAAAAATTTTTCCTTGTGAATTACAAAGAAAAAGAAAAATCAAGTCTTGACTTCAAAAAACTTTAGTGATAGGATATGCTTCCATGGCATACATGATATAGTGTAGATTAAAAAATAAAATTACTATATATAGTTTATGTGAGAAATATAATTCAAACAATGGAAAGTACAAAGAGCGTATTTTTTGTTGTTTTCAGATAATAAAGAAAGAGAAGATGAAGGAGGATATAACGTGCAGTGCAGTGAAATAAAAGTCATAAAAAAAGACGGAACAAGAGAGGATTTTAACGTACAAAAAGTCATCGTAGCTGTGAATAAATCAGCAGAAAGAGCGATGATTAAATTTTCGCAGGCAGAGCTTAATTTTATCTGTCAATTTGTAGAGGAAAAAGCGGAGGCATTGAATATTGCTGGAATTCCAATCTCTCAAATGCATAATCTCGTAGAAGGGGCTTTAGAGCGTGTAAACCCATTAGTTGCAAAGAGTTATCGTGATTATCGCAATTACAAACAAGACTTCGTGCAGATGCTAGATGAAGTTTACAAAAAAAGTCAATCCATTATGTATATTGGGGATAAAGAAAATAGTAATACGGACAGCGCTCTTGTATCCACAAAGAGAAGTCTGATTTTTAATGAGTTAAATAAATCTCTTTATCAAAAATTTTTCATGACCGTAGAAGAACTGCAAGCATGTAGAGAAGGGTATATTTATATCCACGATATGTCCGCAAGAAGAGATACGATGAACTGTTGCCTCTTTGATGTGAAAAATGTGTTGACGGGCGGATTTGAAATGGGAAATCTTTGGTACAACGAGCCAAAGACATTAGATGTGGCTTTTGACGTGATTGGAGATATTGTGTTAAGCGCAGCGAGCCAGCAATACGGCGGATTTACAGTGCCAAACGTGGAAGAGATTTTAGCGCCTTATGCAGAAAAATCCTATGCGATGTATGTTGAGAAATATGAAAACTTAGGACTTTCCAAAGAAAAAGCGGAAGAAATCGCACTTGCCGATGTAAAAAGAGATATGGAACAGGGATTCCAAGGTTGGGAGTATAAGTTCAACTCCGTTTCTTCTAGCCGAGGAGATTATCCGTTTATCACAATGACAGCAGGAACAGGAAGAAGCCGTTTTGCAAAGATGGCAACGATTACAATGCTTGATGTGAGAAGAAAAGGACAAGGAAAAGCAGAACATAAAAAACCAGTTCTCTTCCCGAAAATTGTATTTTTATATGATGAAAACTTACACGGAGAAGGAAAAGAGTTAGAAGATGTTTTTGAAGCGGGAATTCAATGTTCTGCCAAGACAATGTATCCGGACTGGCTCTCTTTAACGGGAGAGGGATATGTTCCTAGTATGTATAAAAAATATGGAAAAATTATCTCTCCAATGGGCTGCCGCGCCTTTTTATCCCCTTGGTATCAAGAGGGCGGAATGAAACCAAAAGATGAAAACGATGAACCGGTGTTTGTCGGTCGTTTTAATATCGGAGTTGTAAGCCTTCACTTGCCAATGATTTTAGCAAAAGCAAGACATGAAAGCCGTGATTTCTTTGAAGTATTGGATTATTATTTAGAGTTAATTCGTAAAATACATATTCGCACTTACGCATACCTTGGAGAATTAAGAGCTTCCACAAACCCATTGGCTTATTGCGAAGGCGGTTTTTACGGTGGAAACTTAGGGCTTCATGATAAAATTAAACCGTTGTTAAAGACAGCCACTGCCTCTTTTGGAATCACTGCTTTTAATGAATTACAAGAATTATACAATGGGAAATCTCTTGTAGAAGATGGAGAATTTGCATTGGAAACTCTTCGCTATATCAATGAAAAGGTGGAAGAGTTCAAACAAGAAGATGGCAATCTCTATGCCATTTATGCGACACCGGCAGAAAACTTATGTGGACTTCAAGTGAAACAATTCCGCAAAAAATATGGAATTATTGAAAATGTATCCGATCGAGACTATGTGAGCAATGGATTCCATTGCCATGTAACAGAAGATATTACTCCAATTCAAAAACAAAACTTAGAACATCGTTTCTGGGAACTATCAAACGGCGGAAAGATTCAGTATGTAAAATATCCAATCGATTATAATATGGGTGCAATTAAGACACTTGTTCGTCGTGCAATGGATATGGGATTCTATGAAGGGGTGAACTTATCCCTCTCTTACTGTGACGATTGTGGACATGAAGAGTTAGATATGGACGTTTGCCCAATTTGTGGAAGCAGTAATTTAACAAAAATTGATCGTATGAACGGATATTTAAGCTATTCTCGTGTGAAAGGCGACACCCGTCTCAATGATGCCAAAATGGCAGAAATTGCGGAACGAAAATCAATGTAGGAACACATTATAAAAGAATAAATAGATTATATATAAGGAGCTTTTCACTATGCGTTATCATAATATTACGAAAGACGATATGTTAAATGGAGATGGACTTCGTGTAGTCCTTTGGGTATCAGGGTGCAGCCACGGTTGTAAAGAATGTCATAACCAGATCACATGGGACATCAATGGAGGGCTTCCATTTGATGAGTCTGCAAAAGAAGAAATCGAACAAGAACTGTCTAAATCTTATGTATCGGGAATTACGTTTAGCGGTGGAGATCCGCTTCATATGGAAAACCGAGAAGAAGTAGGGCGTCTTATTCAAGAAATTCGACAAAAATATCCAAGAAAGACGATTTGGGTATATACCGGATATTTATGGGACGATGTAAAAGATCTTCCTTATATAAAAGACATTGATGTTCTAGTGGACGGAAGATTTGTGCTAGAACAAAAAGATCCAAAATTAAAATGGCGTGGAAGTTCCAACCAAAGAGTGATCGATGTGCAAGAAACATTGGAAACAGGAGTTGTTACTTTGCATTGTCAATCATAGAAAAGCAGGAGCTGTTGGGAAAGAAAAACAAATTTTTCGATTTCCCGACAGCTTCTGTTTCTTTTATTTAGATCTTTCTTTTCATTGTAATAAATGTTTGTGAGGAAGCAATAAAAGAAAACGAAAAAGCATTAGTTAGATAGAAGACGAGAGCAAAGAAAGGAGAAACTTCCATTGGAGAAGAAAGGAACCATTTTACTTGTTGATGATGAACCAAGACTGCGCAGACTTGTAGCGGATTATTTGAAAATAAACGGATATGAAGTCATAGAGGCAGGAGACGGAGAGGAAGGAGAGAGAATTTTTTATCAAAAAAATACAGAAATTGATCTGATTTTATTAGATGTTATGATGCCGAAAAAAGACGGCTATTCCCTATTAAAAGATATTCGAAGATTGTCGTTTGATATGCCGGTGATTATGTTGACTGCAAAAGGGGAGGAGAGCAATCAATTGGAATATTTTAAAGGGGGAGCGGACGATTTTATTGGAAAACCATTCTCCCTACCGCTTTTACTGGCTCATATCGAGGCGATTGGAAAGAGATGCTTTGGGCTTGGCAAGGAGCGGTTGAAGGCAGGGCAGATTAAAGTGGAGCCGGAACAGAGGAGAGTGTTGGTGGAGGAAGAAGATGTGGAATTAACTCCGAAAGAATACGACCTTTTGTTATATTTTATTGAAAATCCTGGGCTTGTATTTGAAAGAGAGCAAATATTAGACGCCATATGGGGCTTTCAATATGTAGGGGATATTCGTACAGTGGATACGCATATTAAACAACTTCGATCCAAGTTAGAGCCATATGGAACTTATATTAAAACGGTGCATGGAATCGGGTATCGATTTGAGGTGAATGATGTTTCGGTCAATTAAAGTGAAGTTGACACTGATTGTGTTCGGCATATTGTCGGGAATGGTTTTGTTACAGCTTGTCTGCAATTATTTACTGGCGGAACCATATTATGTGGCGAGAAGAAGTGCTTTAATTGAAAAAGCATATGAAGACTTGTCAGAAGAAGTGGGCGATCAGGGTAAAATGGTTCGCATTATGAGACAATATGAAAATAAATATAACATTCAGTTTTTATTAGCCAATCAGAGCATGGTCTGCATTTATAATAGCAGACAACAGGAGTTTAAAAATCTCGACACCTATTATCGGGTCAAGGCAAATTTTAGCTTTCGCAAAAATTTTGAGCGGTTTTCCAGCAAACCGGAGGCAGTTGTAATGCCAAGGGAGAATCAAAAAAATAGAGCCAAAGTGGCGCTATATGGGATTTTACAAAAAAGTGATCAGAGGTATTATGTGATGATCAAGAGCAACTTACAATCCATTCAAGAGAGCATGAAGGAAACGGGAAATCTCGTCCTTTTATTTAATGGCATCACGTTATTAGCAGGTGGAGCCATCGCCCATTTCTTTGCCAAGAAAATGACGGATCCAATTCGGCAGATGGACGACGTTGCCTGCCATGTGGCACAGATGGATTTTTCAAAAAAAGCAGATGACGGCGGACGAAACGATGAACTAGGGCGTCTAGCGAGAAATATTAATGAGATGTCGGAGCGAATTGAAGAGAACATTGCGCAATTGATGGAAGAAAATCAGTATCGGGAGCGCATGGAAGAGGCGAGAAAAGAATTTATTGCCAACGTTTCCCATGAATTAAAAACCCCATTGGCTATATTAAGCGGATATGCGGAAATGCTTCAAATACAAGAGGAAAACATTGACAAAGATTATTATTGTGAAGTGATTATGGACGAGGCAAAGAAAATGACGTCCTTAGTCAATGAGCTGTTAAACGTTGTCCGCATGGAAAAAGAATTGGAAACTATTCAGCCTAAGAAGTTCAATTATTCTCTCCTTGTGGAGAAACAGGTGAAGAGGCAAGAAGTGCTTTGGAAACAAAAAAAGATAAAAGGGCAGGTTGAAATAGAGAAAGATCTATATGTTTATGGAAATCCCGATTATTTAACAATTATTTTAAGCAATTATTTATCCAATGCCATAAGTCATACGGAAGAAGAAGGGGAAATTCGAGTGACCTTAAAGCGCAATCGTGAAAAAACAGTTTGTCTTATGGTGTATAATAAAGGAAAATTAATTCCTGAGAATAAAATGACAAAGATTTGGGAAGGTTTTTATCAGGTGGAAGAAAGCCATGTGCGAATGGAAGAGGAGACAAGAGTCGGCTTAGGGCTTTATATTGTGTCACTTATTGCAAAAGCGCATCATGGAACGTGTGATGTCCAAAATGAATGTGACGGAGTCACTTTTTCTTTTACAATGGAGATGATATAAATGGAACGGTACAAATTTTTTTCATTTCTCACAAAAACATCAAAACTATTTGATAGAATTGATGACAAAAAGCAGGAAGGAATTACAAAAGCTATGATAAAAGATGGAAAGAAAATTGCAGCACGAGTGGTAGCCATTTTATGTTTATCAGGTGTTGTCGTAGGAGGAGCTGTTTACGCAAATAAGACGAATTTAAAAGATAGAATTTGGTTGAATCAACACGTTTCTATTGAAGATTCTATGAACGGAGAAGATATTTCCGAAATCAACAATGCAAAGGCAGTTTCTTTTTGGAACCTTGATTACCAACAAACTGTTACAAATAAAATCAATAAAGAAGTGAAAAATGGCGACTATACCATTGAAAATCCTCTTTTAGTAATCAATCCATATGGAAGCAATACTTGCAGCGTCAACGTATATTTTAAAGCAGAAGAAGGGGCGACTTTGGAATATGAAGTGTCCACAAGCGACTATGGCACGTTTAAAGCGACCGCTTATACAGGAGAAGATGGAACTTTATATCAGGCACAGCTTCTTGGATTTATGCCGGAAGAAGAAAATACATTGACATTAACGCTTACAAAAGACGGAAACACCATTGGAACTTCCACTCATACTATTACAATGTCAGCGGCTGCTTCTACTCTTACAAAGAAATTAGAGTATACTGATGGAGAAAGCACACAGGCGTTGGAAAATGGTCTTTATGTGTCATTTGGACATAGCAAGAGCTTTGATGCCAACATTTATCTCTATGACAATGAAGGGATTTTAAGAGGAGAACTTCCTGTTAGAGAATATCGAAGCGATCGAATTTTATTTGTAGACGATTGCATTTTATATAGCTATGGTTTTAATAAGATTGCAAAAGTAAACCATTTAGGACAGATTGTAGAAACTTATAAATTCAGCAATGAATACGAGTTCCACCATGACTTTATTTATGACGAGGGAAAAGAACGACTTCTTATGTTAGCTTCGAAACCTTCAGACGGAACGATTGAAGACTTGATCTTGGAATTGGATTTAAAAACCGGTGAAACAATCGAACTTGTTGATATGAAAGATTTAATGCCGGAAACATATGAAAATGCAATAAAACCAGAAGGAAAAGAACAGCTCGATTGGATTCACATTAATGCATTACAGTTAACTGATGACGGAGATATTTTATTAAGTTCTCGTGAGACATCTACTATTGTATGTATTACAGATGTGGATACAGAGCCAAAGCTCAACTATTTAATCTCTGATGCTTCTATGTGGGAAGGAACTGCTTATGAAGATTATGTCTTCACAAAAGAGGGAGATTTCACAGCACAAGCCGGTCAGCATAGCATTACCTTTATGAACGAAGAAAGTGCAGAGCTTCCGGACGGACAATACTATATGTATATGTTTAATAATAACTTTGCATGGTCTGCAACTCGTCCAGAGATCACATGGGAAAACTATGAAGGCGTTGGAACATTTGCAAATCCAGCAGAACATTCCCAATACTATCAATATTTAGTGGATACAAACAATAAGACATTTACTCTTGTAAAAGAGTTTGACGTTCCATATTCAGCCTTTGTAAGCAGTGCCGAATTATTAAACGGTAATTATATTATTGCTTCAGGTTCTACTTCTCAGTATGGAGAATACGATAACGATGGAACATTGATCCGTCATTTTGAATATAAAGATAACAAATATGTATACCGTGTATTTAAATACGGATTTGAAAACTTCTATTTTGCAGCCGATAGCGAATCATAAAAAGTAAACAAACACACACCTTACGAATTTTTAATAATTTCATAAGGTGTGTTTTGTTTTCTATAAATCTATGTTATACTTATAGCTATGATAAAACGGCACAGTTTTGTCTTTTTATCGAAAAGAAAGGAAGTGACGAAACCGTGGTAAATGAAAAGAGAGTAAAACAGATGAGCAAATTAGCAATTTGCGAAAATCATATAGGAAAAGAGGCCTTTCTTTTGAGTTCTTACAGTAGATCGGATTATTTGCGGCTACAAGAGCTAAAAGCACTCATATCTGTCACAATCGCCTATATACTCTGTTTAATGGGATATGGCGGGATTCGTATTGAATATATTTTGGATCATATGATGCAGCTCAACTATAAGAAAATTGTCTTTGTTGTAGTTGTCGGCTATCTTATCCTTTGTGTTCTATTTTTCTTTTTATCAAGAGGAATCGCAAGCAAGAAGTATCAAAAAGCACAAGTGCTTTTGAAAGAATATGAGCAAGTGATAGAGGAACTTCAAGATATTTATAAGGAAGAAAAGAATAGCGGAGCAGAAGAGAGAGGAGAAAAAAAGACGAATGACAACCCTATTGATTTTTAGAGAACAGATAAGAAGTTTCTATCAACGATTTCAACGAGGATTGAAACCGCTAGGAAAATTTTTTATGGCATCTCTTCTATTTTGGTCTTTGAATGAATTATTTCAATATTCCGAAATGTTTGGGAAGCTACCAGTTCTGATAGGAATTGCAGTGATCTGTATGTGGTTGCCAATTGGTGCCATATTTTTTCTATCAGTACTCTATATATCCATTCAATTAGCTTCTGTCGTTCCACAGATTGCTATTTTGTATATTGGACTGTTTTTATTTGCATACTTAATTTATCTGCGATTGGAAATAAAATCGTGTTTGCCAATCCTATTGCTGCCAATTGCCTTTGCTTATCATGTTCCATATATCGTGCCAATTTTAGTTGGAATGTTTCTTGGACCGGTTGGAATTCTTCCAACTGCCTTTGGAATCTTTTTATATTTTTTCTCCATTCATGTAAAAGAGATCGTCTCCTTGATTGGAACGACACAAAATGGGGAGAGTGAAGTGTATCGATATTTGTTAGAGCAAGTATTTATGGATAAGCAGATGATTTTAATGATTCTTGTGTTTGCCCTTGTGATTGGAATTGTATGGGTATGGTATCATTTACAGCGTGACGAGGCGTGGAATCAAGCGATTGTCATCGGCGGCATTGCAGGAATGCTTTTATTTTTAGCGCTGGGCTATATGTTAGATGTGCAAGTGGAAATTGTGAACCTTTTAGTTGGATTTATTATCGCAGTTTTCATTGGATTGGTTGTACAATTTTTTAAGTGCATCGTCGATTATTCCCGCGTAGAATATGTACAATTTGAAGATGATGAATATTACTATTATGTAAAGGCAATACCAAAAGTGAGCGTTGCTCAAAGAGAAGTGAGTATTAAAAGAATTAATACGAGAAAACATGTAAAAAATAATGATGAATCAACTGAGGAAGTGAAATAGTGGAAACCATTACAGCAACAGTACAAGAATATTTATATTGGTTGTCACTGCCCAAAATTAGATGGACTGATATATTGGAAATTATTATTATCAGTTTTTTGCTCTACCAGATACTCGTCTGGGTGAAAAGCACGAGAGCATGGACATTGTTTAAAGGAATTATTGTAATTTTAATGTTTACTGTTTTTGCCATGATCTTTCAGCTCAATGCAATTTTATGGATTTTGAGTAAAACGTTAAATGTTGGAATTATAGCAGTGATTATTGTGTTCCAACCAGAACTTCGAAGAGCGTTAGAACAGTTGGGACGAAAAAATTTACTTGGAACAATTATTCCGTTTGATGATCAAAAACAAGATGAGCGGTTCTCGGATCGCACAATTTCAGAGATTGTTAAGGCGACATCGGAGTTATCAAAGACAAAGACAGGCGCTTTAATTGTAATGGAAGAAGAAGTGGCGCTCGGCGAATATGAGCGAACAGGAATTCCACTTGATGCGGTTGTCAGCAGCCAGCTGTTGGTGAATATTTTCGAACATAATACGCCGCTTCATGATGGTGCAATTATTATAAGAAATGATAGAATTGTAGCGGCAACTTGCTATTTACCACTGACCGATAGCTTGGAAGTCAATAAAGAGCTTGGAACAAGGCATCGTGCGGCAATCGGTATCAGCGAAGTTTCTGATAGCATTACAATTATTGTTTCAGAAGAGACAGGAAAAGTTTCCATTGCAAGAGATGGAAAGATTATTCGAAATGTCGATGGAGATAGAATTCGCCGTACATTGAAAAAGACAATCGATGAACCGAGAATTAAGAGAAAGTGGCGTTTTTGGAAGGGCAGGAGTCAAGATGAAGGAAAAAATACTTGATAATTTAGCGATGAAAGTGCTTTCTGTTGTTTTAGCGATTATCATATGGCTTCTTGTTACGAATATTGATAATCCTTATATAACGAAGACATTTACCGATATCCCAGTAAGTGTAGTCAATGAAGATGTTCTTCTAAAAAAGAATAAAACATGGGATATTATAGAAGGGAATAAAGTGACGGTTACGTTAAAAGGAAAACGAAGTGTCATTGATAAGTTAGGGCGCTCTGATATTAAGGCGACTGCCGATCTATCAAAGCTATCCATTACAAATGCGGTTCCGATTAATGTGACTGTGGAGCGATATAACGATGAAATCAAAGAAAGGAATTTAGGAAGCATCGACACGCTAAAAGTGAAACTAGAGAATATGAAGACCGAACAGTTCCCAGTAACCGTAGAGACAAGTGGAGAAGTTGGAAGCGGATATGCCATTGGCACGAAAATACCGACACCAAACATTGTGGAAGTGACAGGCCCTGAAAGTTTAATCGAACGAATTAATCAAGTTCGAGCGACGATTAATGTGGAAGGAATCACTTCCGATGAGACATTTTCCATAGAGCCTGCTTATTATAATTATGATGGCGATAAGCTCGATGCATCAAGGCTTTCTTGCAATGTATCAAGAGTTGAAGTATCCGTCACGCTATTGCAGACGAAAGAAGTGGATCTAAGCGTGGAAACCGTAGGCGAAGTGGCAAAAGGCTATCAATTGACAGGGGTCGTATTGGAACCAAAAACGGTGACCGTTGCGGGAACAAAAGAGCAGTTGGATAGTTTGGATACCATTTTAATCTCTAACCTTTCTGTGGAAGGATTAACCGAGGAAAGTGAAGAGAATATTGATATTACAAGCTACCTTTCAGAAGATATCAAACTTGCACAGGAAAGTCCAGATGTGCGAGTGAAAATACAAGTGGAGCCATTGGATAGCAAAACGATTACAATTCCGGTTACGAGAATTGCGGTGCGCAATCAAGATCCGAATATGGAACTCAGTTATGCGGAAGATGAAGTTGTAGTCAATATCCGAGGGCAACAAAAAGATATTAAAGATTTAGAACTTGCAGATCTAACTCCGGTCGTTGATTTAAGCGATTTAAAAGCCGGCACTTATCGAGTGGAACTGCAATTAAAAGAGTTAGAAAATGCATATTATGAGCAAGTTCCAACAGTAAAAGTTACTCTGACGGACATTCAAAATGGGGAAGAATCTCCGTCAGAGTGAGGAAGGAGTGTAGCAGATGTTGACAGAACAGATTACCATTACTAATGAACAGGGGTTACATTTAAGACCGACGAATTTATTATGTCAAGAGGCATTAAACTATCAATGTTCCATTAAAATAAAAGTTCGAGAGAAAGAGGCAAATGCAAAGAGTCTTTTAAATGTATTAGCAGCTCAAGTAAAACAAGGGGATACGATTACTTTAGTTTGTAATGGGGAAGATGAAGAAGAAGCGATGAATGCAGTAAAATCTCTACTAGAACATGGACTTGGTGATTTTTAACGAATACCGAGGTTGACTTTTTGACTAGAATAGTCTAAGATGAACCGAGGAAAAGAAGAAAACAAGGAGATTAAGATGAAGCAGTATATCCAAAACTTTTTAAAGTACCGACATCTTCTCGTTGAGTTGGTAAAGAAAGATATTAAGCTGAAATATCGAAAATCCTATTTAGGGATTTTATGGACACTGATTGAACCATTGATGACAATGATCGTATTGACAATTGTCTTTGGTACGTTGTTTGGAAATGAAGACAAACAGTTTCCAGTCTATGTGCTGACAGGGCGGTTGCTCTATTCCTTTTTTAGCGCATCTACAAAAGCGGCGATGAAATCAATTAGAGCCAATAGTGGAATGATTAAAAAAGTATATGTGCCAAAATATATTTATCCATTATCCAGCACCTTATCAAGTTATGTAACGTTTTTAATTTCATTGATTGTGCTTGTCGGAGTGGCAGTTATTTTAAAGGTACCGTTTACGAAATACACATTATTAGCGGTTGTACCATTGATCATTGTACTCTTTATGAGCTATGGAGTTGGAATGTTATTAGCGACGATGTCCGTATTTTTCCGTGATTTGGAATATTTATGGAATGTTGCATTGATGATGGTTATGTATACCTGTGCTATTTTTTATCCGGTAGAACGACTTGTAAAAACAGGATTTTCTTGGATTTTAAATATCAACCCATTGTATTCTGTAATTGTGAATTTTAGAAATTGTATTATTGATGGAAAGCCATTGGATCCAACCGCACTTTCCATTTCCATTGGGTTTACAATTGTTATCTTAATTGTTGGGCTGACCGCATTTTATAAAAAACAGGATAAATTTATTCTCAGCATTTAGAATGGAGGTTTTCAGTGGGAAATGTTGTAGTCGATGTCCAAAACGTGAGCATGAAGTTCAATATGAGCGCTCAAAAGGTGGACAACTTAAAAGAATATTTTATTAAATTTGTAAAAAAAGAAATTATGTATAATGAGTTTAACGCCTTAGACCATGTGACATTTCAGGTGAATAAAGGCGATAGACTTGGAATTTTAGGGCTGAATGGAGCGGGAAAAAGTACCTTGCTCAAAGTGATCGCCGGCGTTTTAAAACCGTCAGAAGGTTCTGTGACAGTGAAGGGAAAAATTGTGCCATTGTTAGAACTTGGAGCAGGTTTTGCAAGAGAGTATACAGGAGCTGAAAATATTTATCTTTATGGAACGGTACTTGGATATTCTAAGGAATTTTTAAAGGAAAAGTTCGATGAAATTGTAGAATTTTCAGAGCTTGGAAAATTTATCAACGTGCCGGTAAAAAACTACTCCTCAGGTATGCGCTCCCGCCTTGGATTTGCAATTGCAACAGTTGTAGAGCCTGACGTCTTGATTTTAGATGAAGTTCTCGCAGTTGGAGATGCGAAGTTTAAAAGAAAGTGCGAGAAGAGAATTCAAGGGCTGTTTGATAAAGGGGTTACGGTGTTATTTGTATCCCACTCTCTTCCACAAGTAAAACGCATTTGTAATAAAGCGATTATGCTGGAACACGGAAAAATTATCGCGCAGGGTGATATTGATAAAGTAGCTGCTATTTATGAGCAAAAAACAGATTAGAGAAAGGGGAACCAAACGATGAAGAAAGTTATCACATATGGAACATATGATCTTCTCCATGTTGGACACATTAACTTATTAAGAAGAGCAAAAGAGATGGGGGACTATTTAATTGTTGTCGTGTCCTCAGATGAATTTAATGCGATCAAAGGAAAAAAAGCCTTTTATAGCTTTGAAGATCGAAAGAAAATTTTGGAGGCGATCAAATATGTAGATGAAGTTCTTCCAGAATACAATTGGGAGCAAAAAATTGATGATGTTGTGAACAATCAAGTCGATGTATTTGTCATGGGGGACGATTGGACAGGGAAGTTTGATTTCTTAAAAGATTATTGTGAGGTTATTTATTTGCCTCGTACAGAAGGAATTTCAACAACTCAGATCAAAGAAGAATTATCAAAGAAAAAAGAACATCAATGATGAGAAGCACATTTTATTTATAAGAGAGAGGTCTGGTATGGGAAACCATAGCAGGCTTTTCTAATATCGCATAAAGGAGATTTGTTTAGTTGTTAAAAATATAGACAAATATAGTTGTTTATAGTAA
>Cebus_capucinus_imitator_PRJNA485217_SSR105__coassemble_322_pt1 | contig 23737 bp, 20 predicted proteins | sample Cebus_capucinus_imitator_PRJNA485217_SSR105__metabat2_low_PE_004 | metagenome-assembled genome bin Cebus_capucinus_imitator_PRJNA485217_SSR105
TTTGTTTGCCATACTCTTCTTTTTTGGCTGTCCTCTACTTTCTTGTTTCAAACTTCACTTCTACCTTCTTTTCTTGTACTGTTTGTTTCTGGTCTTCCTCTTTTACTTCTGCCCCCTTGTTCTCCCATTCCCTCCTCAATTTCTTTTCTCTCCCTCAAATAAAATAAGCGTATACAGATTACTTGTCTATTCCCAGTTCAGTTCCCGAAATCTACTCTCTTTCTTTACAAATCCCTCTTCTACCAGTTCTTTTAATGCTCTACTCTTTAAATTACTTTAAGGAAAACTTACCCACCAACTTTTTGATAGGCAATTCTTCTTTCTCTTGCTCCCATAGGAAATCCAACAAATTTGTAGATTCTATAGAGAACAAATATAAAATCATCATGTTCTCTCCTTATTTCTTGGTTATATCACTTTTGCTATTATTTTAGCTGTTGCTGGATCTATCATTCATAATCACCGCCTTTTCCTATCACCTACATTAAATATTTTGGAATATCAAATACAATATACAATTATTTTGCTCCAAACATAAAAAAGTTATAAAACCCCATTTATTCCAAGATCTAAAATAGACATCTCCTCACTGACTTATCGTAACATAGAGTTTCTGAAACTCTATCCACCAATTCATCAATAAAAAGATGTCCTTACCTAATTACTATAGTAATCTCTTTCTTTAAAAGTACCTCTTACTAACTTTCAAAAGAAACAGAGTCATCAATCACTCCTGTTTTATCTCAAATTCACTCCGTAATTTCTCCACAACTTTTTTCTCCAGCCGTGATACATAGCTTCTTGAAATTCCAAGCATCTCTGCTATTTCTCTTTGGGTATATTCTTTCGTTCCATAAAGCCCATATCTCATAATTAAAACTGTTTTTTCTCGCCCATCTTTCATCTGTTCTATCAATTCATATAATTTGCACACAGTCTGACCGAGGACAACCGAGTCTTCCACTAACAGTTCTTGATTGCACATAATGTCCATAAGGCTTATTTCATTCCCCTCTTTATCCGTTCCCATCGGTTCATAAAGTGAAATTTCCTTTGAACATTTTCGCTCTTGTCTTAGCATCATCAACAGTTCATTCTCAATGCAACGTGCTGCATAAGTGACAAGTCTGTTTCCAGTTTCTAATTTATAAGTATTAATTGCTTTAATAAGTCCGATCGTTCCAATTGAAATAAGATCTTCTAGCTCTCTTTCCCCATTATAATATTTTTTTACAATATGAGCCACAAGACGTAAATTTCGTTCCACTAATATATTTCGGGCTTCCCTATCCCCCGCTTGACTCAATGTTAGATAATATTGTTCTTCTTTAGAATTCAATGGTTTTTGAAATGATTGCAAAAGAAAAGCACCCTCTAAGCCCTTTTCTACTATTATATGTAGTTAGGGCTTGGCAGGTGCCTATCCTAAAAAATGTTCTATTTTATGAAATTAATCAATTACGTTTCTAATTGTATATGGTGTATTATAGTACATATCGCTCACACAAATTCCTTTTGATTGATTTAATGCATGTACAACTTGTCCATTTCCAATATATAAGGATACATGGCTGATTCTTGAACTGCCACGGCTCACATAGAAAATTAAATCGCCTGGCTGAATTTGATCAATGGAAACTTCTCTTCCATTTAATGCTTGATCCGCAGATACTCGATTTAATTTAATTCCAAATTTGCCAAAAATAGATTGAACAAATCCGGAGCAATCCGCTCCCTCTGTCAAACTTGTTCCACCATAGACATAAGGGTTTCCTACAAATTGCAATGCATATTCAACGAGTTCTTGTCTTAATTCCGCCGGATTCACATCGTCTGGAATGGTAACTGTTGTATCCTCTCCATTCGAATTACTGCTGTTGCTATTATTGCTATTATTATTGTTATTTGTACCGCTATTGCTGTTATTGCTGGAATCTAGATTCTGCTCACCTACTGTTGTCTGTTCATTATCAGAAATGGATACATCTGGATCGGCAGCCTCTACTGGAGTTGCTGTTTCAAAAAGATAATCAACGGATATGTAATCGTTAAATAAGTAAGCGTTTTGTTTCCTATATGTAACTTTTGTCCACTTTCTAGCTTGTTCTTTTACAGTAAAAGTCGTTCCTTTTGTTACTTTTCCTAATACTTTAGAACTTGTACTCTTCTTTGCTCGGACATTGAGAACATCTGTCGTAACGGTTGCATTTTTTGTCTGTACATTTTCTTTTGCAAACTGTTCCATTTCCTCCCCAGTTCGAATGTAATCATTCGATACATAACCCGTTACGTCCCCTGATTTAATTTTTGTCCATTTTTTCCCGACCGCTATAATTGTTCCAGTCGCTCCACGTTTCATCTGTCCTACAACAGAAGACGTTGTCGTTGCCTTTTCACGCACATTTAAACTACTATCCACATCTGCAATTACCATCTTGTCATATCTGTTTGCCGCCTGTGCTTCTACATGATAATTCATAGTCATACCACATGTAAAAGCGGTTAATAGACATAGTCTCATCAGTTTTCTTCTCACTCTAGTTCCTCCTCAATGTCATCTATCGGCCAGTCGGGTATTGTTGAAATGCACTGATTACCGTATCATAAACGGCTTTTCCCATCTGATCGATTTTCTTATCACTTTTTAAAATTGCTGCATCTTGTTTGTTAGAAATAAATGCTGTTTCAATTAAAATAGATGGCATATTTGTGTATCGAGTTACATAGAAATTTGCACTCTTTACGCCACGCTTTGTACTTCCTACGGCTTTTACCATATTATCATACGCCATTTGTGCCAATTTTGAGGCAGTTAATCCACCTTCATTTTTCTTATTGTTGCTTGATGTATAGTATACTTCTGTTCCTCTTGCTGATGTATTCGTTGCAGAGTTAATATGAACACTAATAAAAAGATCCGCATCTACGGTGTTGGTCAAATCGGTTCTCGCACGCAAAGAGGTGCTTGTGCTAAGTCCATTTGAACCTGAAGTGATATTCGCCTGTGTATTCGTTGTTCTCGTATAATATACTTTTACGCTGCCATCTGCATCAAAATAACTTTTTGCCGCATTGACAATGTTCAAGGTACAATTTTTTTCATAAAGACCATTTCCTGCCGCTCCTGGATCCGTACCACCATGCCCTGCATCTAATACAATAATTTTATCGTACATTTCTTTTGGTGTTCCGACTTTTACATATAGTATACCATTTTCTTCTTTTAAGCGATAGCCCTTAATTTCATTTGCTTGTAAAATTATTTTTGTTTGGTTTCCAGAATAAGTCACTTGAATGTCATCAACTGCTAAATAATCATTGTTAATCGGATTTTCTTTATAGAAATTCGTATACTGTCCATCAACAATAATTTCGTACTTATAATTAAAATAATTATCGTTCACTTCATAATTGCCGTCTTGTGCATCTTCTGGAAGCGGAATTTGGATCTGATATTCAGATTCTGTCACAAAATTTATCGTATTGGTGCTTTCGTCCCATTCATATCTAAATCCTAATGCCTCTGCCACAACTTCAGCAGGCACCATATACCCGCCTTTATTCGTATCTTTATTCAAAATATAAGTTGGCGCAACAGAGAGTGTCGTCGTCTCTCCATTGATTGTCACTGTATTTTTATAGACAGTAAATACTACTTTATGATCGCCTTTTGTCATTGTAATTTTGGAACCGCTTTTTGAATATTTAATTCCTAAGCCCTTTGCGATGCTCCAAGCCGGAACAAAATCCGTATCATCAATGTAAAAGCCTGAAAGAGTTGTGCTCATCTCTTCTCCATTTACTTTCATTGTGATCGGCTCGTCTTTATAATAGTAAGACACTCCTCCATAGGATAATTCGATTCCACCTTCTCTTGAAAATGATACACTTTTTGTCGCTGCATCATAAGCATAATCATATTCAAAAATCTTTGCAACATCTTCTGCTGAAATCATCGTCGTTTGTGCCGCTGGTGAAATAAAAATTGCCTTTAATGGTGCAGTTGTAAGCTCCACTTCCTGTCCATCTACAACTGCTACTTTTGAGTTCACTGTAAATTTTGCAGTGTGCTCCTTTGTGCGAAGAGTCACTGTTGAACTCGTATGGGACATTTTCATTCCCATAATTTTCCGAAAAGCTGAATCTCTAGGAAGCATAACCTTCCCATCGATTAAAATACCAGGAGCATTTCCTAAATCCTTCTTTTCCCCATTTAGAACAATTGTGTTGATCATATCCTCATTCAACACCTGCTGCCCATTTTCATCTGTGACTTGTACTCCTGCCTGTGCGGCATAGACCGCAGTTCCTGTTCCCACAAGGAGCAAGCAAAGCACAAGCGCTATCAACCATTTTTTCATCTTTAGCCTCCTGTTTTCTTTTCTTCTTTATGGTTCTATACACTTAATGCCAATTATTACAAAATTATTGCAGAAGTGATAAATTTTTATAAAAAATATTTGCTAGTAATGGAATAAGAAATTCAAACTATTTTGTTATACATTTAAGAAATAGCGATTGCCGGCTCATTGCCTTCCCATAAAGAATGATTTGCTTAGAGAAGAAATTCCTGAGCAAAGAAAAAGACTGCTATAAAATCATACTCTTACAGCAGCCTTTGAATATTACTTATTTCTCTGTCTCATAGCCTCATACATAAGAACAGTTCCTGCGATTGCAGCGTTTAAAGATTCCACTTTACCGTGCATTGGAATTTTAATTTTACAATTGACACGTTCTGTTGTTTCTTCTGTCAAGCCATTTCCTTCATTTCCAATAAAAAATGCACAGGAGTTTTTATAATTTTTCTTATAAAAATTTTCTCCTTTTAGATGTGCGCCATAACTTAAAATGTTATGTTTTTCCAGAAATGAAAAAATTTCTTCCATAGATGCCACATAAATCGGCATTCGAAAAATAGAACCCATTGTCGAACGAACTACTTTTGGATTATAGAGATCCACCGTATCTTCACTCATTAAAATTCCGCTTACTCCCGCCCCTTCACCTGTTCGAATAATCGTTCCTAAGTTTCCCGGATCTTGTAAATTTTCTAAAACAATGAGGCATGGATTTTTTTCTTGTATCACGTCTTCCATAGAATAAGACGGCATACGCACCGTTGCAATCACACCTTGAGGAGTTTTTGTATCGGCAGCCTCTTTTAAAACATGAGAAGCGACCACTTCATATGGAATATCTTTTAATAACTCCTCTTGTTTTTGTAAAAATTCTTCGGTAATATATGCCTTTATCAATAATTTTTTTGGAATTTCCTTAAAAATACGCAATCCTTCTACAACAAAAGTATTCTGCTCTTTTCTTGCTTTTGCACTTTTTTGTAACTTTACAAGATTCTTAATCTGTCCATTGCTTCCACTTGTTATCATTACTTTTTCCCCTGAACCAATTTCTTCAAATCATGATTGTATCCGGTTAAAAGAAGATGCATTTCCGGCTGAAGCGCTTCATTTGGCGCTGGACTGACATCTAAGTCTCCTCCACGCTTTACTGCCACAACATTGACACCATAACGCCCTCTTAAATCCAGCTCGACTAATGTTCTTCCTTCCCATTCAGGCTTTACAATCATTTCTACCATGCTGACTTTCGAGGATAATTCAAATAAATCAATAAAATTACCAACGGTTAAATTGCGTGCAATCCGCGCTCCCATCTCTTTTTCTGGATAGATAACATTGTCGGCTCCAACTTTTTCCAAAATTTTCCCGTGCATTTCATTTTGTGCTTTTGCAAGTACATAAGGAACTCCTTGTTCCTTTGCAAGAATTGTCGCCATAACGCTTGCTTCCATATTTCCGGCAATGGCAACGATTACCGCATCTAAATTTCCAATCCCAAGTGACATCAATGTGTCCGGATCTGAAATATCTCCTTGCACCGCATACGTCACTAAATCCGCAACATCATGAACATTTGACTCATCTTGATCAACGACTAGAACTTCTGCTCCTGTCTCTGCCAAATGCGTTGCTACACTTGTTCCAAATCTTCCAAGTCCTAAAACTGCAAATCCTTTTTTCATACTTTCTTCTTCCTTATCCTACTAAAATATCTTCTTCTGGAAATTCTACCAATGTTTTTTTGCTCTTCATTGTAAATCCGACCGTCATTGTAATTGGTCCAACACGTCCTATATACATTGTGATAATCACAATGATTTTACCAATTACTGAGAGCGATGGAGTCAAGTTTTTGCTAAGTCCAACCGTTCCTAATGCAGATGCAACTTCATAAAAACACGTCATAAAATCCGCTTTTATTTCTGTCACATTTAATAAAATAGTCGCTGTTAATAAGAAAAATAAACTAATGCAAATAATAGCAAGACTTTTTTTCACATTTTCTAATGATATTTTTCGATGGTAGATAATGACATTTTTTCGTCCGCGCACAACCGATACGACCGTCGCAAATAAAATTGCAATGGTAATCGTTTTAATACCGCCTGCCGTTCCAACCGGAGAACCTCCAATGAACATTAAAATAATACAAATAAGCGATGTATCATCTCGTAAATTCTCCTGAGCAAATGTTGCAAATCCAGCGGTACGAAGTGTTACAGACTGAAAAAATGAGGCTTGTATTTTTCCAAATGTGGAAAATTCACCAATTGTGCTCATGTTATGATATTCTAATATAAAAATTAACACTGCTCCTCCTATAATTAAGGAAAGTGTTGTCGTTAAAACAATTTTTGTATGAAGAGTTAATTTTCGAAAAATCCGTCGAGGCTGAAACTCTTTCTTTACAATACACTGTTTCATGACATCGAGGATATCCCACCATACTGTAAAACCAATACCACCACTTACAATTAATGCCATCGTAACAATATTGATCAATGGATTTTGAGCATAGGGAACAAGGCTGTTTGGCCCAATAATATCGATCCCTGCATTACAAAACGCAGAAATTGCATTAAAGACGGAAAACCAAATTCCTCGCACAACTCCAAACTGTGGAATAAATTGAAACATATAAAATATCGCCCCTATGGCTTCCACTGTCAATGTTCCAATTAAAACTTTCTTTGTAAATTTAACCATTCCTGATAATTTATTGAAGCTGTATGCTTCCTGTATTAAAATACGTTCTTTTAAACTCACTTTTTTTCCAATTAATAGCATCATAGCGGTAACAACTGCTACAAATCCTAATCCGCCAAATTGAATTAATAATAAAATTACAATTTTTCCAAATAAACTCCAATGTTCTGCCGTTACTACGGTCACAAGTCCTGTTACACAAACAGAAGTCGTCGATGTAAATAATGCATCTACATATGGTGTAGCTTCCCCTGTTCTCGTGGCAATTGGTAAAGACAATAAAAGGGAGCCTAAAAAAATGACACTGAAAAAGCCAATCAAAATAATACGCGGCGCTGGAATTTTACCAATTTTTTCTAATATCCCATTCATACTAAATTTTCCATATGTAAGACATACCCTTTCTCTTACTCGTTCTGAGAGGTGTTGTCTTCAATAGTTTCTCCTCATATTCAAAATATTTACTAGCACTGAAAACGGACAGAAAAAAATCTGCCCGTTTCATTCCTTTACAATATACAACTATATCACTAGCTTAATAATTTTGCAACCTCTAATTCCCATTCTCTGATATCTTTTGTCATTTTTAATGCATCTTGAATATCATAATCAACAAATTGTCCATTTTTATATGCAACAACACGGTTAGATTTTCCTTCACAAAGGAGATCAACTGCATATGCACCCATATATGACGCATAAACACGGTCTTTTGCTGTTGGGCTTCCACCTCTTTGCATATGACCGAGAATACTTGCTCTCGTTTCTACACCAGTTGCATTTTCGATAATTTTAGCCATTCCATGTGACTGACCAATACCTTCTGCATTAATTACAAGATGATGTGATTTTCCTTTTCTTCTGCTTTCACGAATGTGATCAATTAACATTCCTTCTAATTCCACAATATTTCCGTTATAACGCTCTGGAATTAAAATATCTTCTGCCCCGTTGGCAATTCCACACCATAAAGCAATATATCCAGCATTTCTACCCATAACTTCTACAATGGAACATCTTTCATGAGAGTTCGATGTCTCACGAATTTTATCAATCGCTTGAACAGCTGTGTTAACCGCTGTGTCAAATCCAATTGTATAGTCTGTACAAGCAATATCAAGGTCAATTGTACCTGGAAGCGCAATTGTATTAATTCCAAGGTTAGAAAGTTTTAATGCTCCTTGGAATGATCCATCTCCACCGATAACAACGAGTCCATCGATTCCATGTTTTTTACAAATTTCAGCACCTCTTGCTTGTCCTTCTGCTGTTTTGAACTCTTCACATCTTGCAGTAAAAAGAATTGTACCACCATGTTGAATCGTTTCAGATACATCTTTTGCTGTCATATCAAAGATATCTTCACTTAATAAACCATTATATCCTTTACGAATTCCTTTTACTTTTAATCCTTTAGAAAGAGCAGCACGAACAACCGCTCTTGTTGCAGCATTCATACCAGGAGCATCTCCACCACTTGTTAAAATACCAATTGTAGATACCGCCGGTTTTGTAATATTTGCTGGTTTTGTTGCTTCTTTTGACATAATAACTACCTCCACATTTGTCATATCGTTATTCCCTCACTAAAACCAATGCAAGAATCAGTTTTAATTCTAATGTATTTTCTTAATATTTTCAATACTCTTCTCGACAACTTTTACATTATCTTTTCCATATTTGTGTGACAAATTGCCTAATAATTCCTCTGAGCCGCTAATCATCAGGTTTTTGGGCAATCGATTGATCGCCCGTTCTTCTTTGCAAAAAATAACAACTGGACAATTTCCTTTATTCGCTCCAAAAATCCGATAAAGAGCTGGCGCCTGTTCTGTAAATTCTTCTTTGTTTTGAAATTGAATCCAAATCTCTTTTGGAACTTCATCAAATGGAATGAGCATCTCACAAATTAATTTTCCTTCTTCTTCAGAAATGGAAGCCCTTCCTCGAATATACACTTTTTCATCAAGATTCATCATTTCTTTATATTTCTCATAATCTCTTGGAAATACTACAACTTCCACTGTTCCATAGAGATCTTCGATTGTTAAGAATGCCATATTTTGATTATGTCTTGTCATTTTTACTGTTTTATTGGCAATCAAACCTCCGATGACGTACAGACTTTGATCCTGCGCTTTTGTCACTCCTGTTTCCGAATCAATGAGAAAATCTGCTGTTGTAGCTGTCACCATTTTTTGCAGCGTGTCCACATATTCTTCCAACGGGTGTCCGCTTGCATAAATTCCAAGCACTTCTTTTTCCATAACAAGCAGCTGTTCTTTCTCATATTCTCCCACATCTGGATAATTTAATTCATATTCTTGTTTTTCTTCTTCTCCCATCATGTCAAATAATGTCATCTGTCCACTGATGGATTTTTTCTTTTCCTGACTGACGCCATCGATGACGCTGACATAAACAAGCATCATCTGTTTTCTTGTAGCATTTAAACTATCAAAGGCACCGGCTTTAATAAAACTTTCTACGGTTCTTTTATTCACCTCTTTGCTAGAAAGCCGTTCCACGAAATCTTTTAAACTTTTAAATGCGCCATTTGCTTTTCGTTCCGCAACAATCGCATCGATTACTGGTTTTCCAAGACTTTTAATGGCAGAAAGTCCATAGCGAATTTTTCCATTGGATACAGAAAAACCGCTGACTCCTTCATTGACATCTGGTGGAAGAATTTCAATTCCCATCTGGCGGCAATGCATAATATATTCGGATACTTTTGCAGGGTTTCCAAGAACAGATGTCAAAAGTGCCGCCATAAATTCCACCGGATAATAACATTTTAAATAAGCGGTCTGATAAGAAACAACCGCATAGGCAGCGGCATGCGATTTGTTAAATGCATATTTTGCAAAATCGATCATTTCATCAAAAATTTGATTGGCTGTTTTTTCATCAATTCCATTTTTAATACAACCCGGCACCCCTTCTGCCTCGTTTCCATACACGAAGTTTTGACGTTCCTTTTCCATGACATCGCCTTTTTTCTTCGACATCGCACGGCGCACTAAATCGCTTCGTCCCATCGTATATCCGGCTAATTCCATAACGATTTGCATAACCTGCTCTTGATAAACAATACACCCGTAAGTAGGCGATAAAATTTTCTCCAATTGGGTACATGTATATTGGATTTGATGGCGATCATTTTTTCCTTCGATATATTTTGGAATAAAGTCCATTGGTCCTGGACGATATAAGGAAATTCCCGCAATAATATCTTCTAAACTTTCCGGCTTTAATTCTTTCATAAAGCTCTTCATTCCAGAACTTTCTAACTGAAAAATTCCTTCTGTCTTTCCAGAACTGATGAGATCAAATACTTTTTTATCATCATAATCAATATGATTCATTTCCAATCGGACTCCCGTCTGTTCTTCAATCAGATGAATGGCATTTTGTATAACGGTCAAAGTTCGAAGCCCCAAAAAGTCCATTTTTAAAAGCCCAAGCTGTTCAATCGTTGTCATAGTAAATTGCGTAACGATGGCATCTTCGGACGCTTTTGCCAATGGGACATATTCATCTAAGGCACGTTGTCCAATTACCACTCCTGCCGCATGCATAGAAGAGTGTCTTGGAAGCCCTTCCAAACGCTTTGACATATCGATTAAATATTGAATTTGTGCATCTTTCTCACAAGCATCTCTTAGATCCTTGCTCGCCTTTAGCGCTTTATCAATGGTCATATTAAGCTCATTTGGAATCATCTTTGCCACACTATCGACAATGGCATAAGGAATATCCAAAACTCGTCCTACATCACGAATAACCGCTTTTGCAGCCATTGTTCCAAATGTCACAATCTGCACCACTTTTTCTTTCCCATATTTTTCCACAACATAGTCAATGACTTCCTGTCTCCGTTCGAAACAAAAATCCACATCAATATCCGGCATCGAAACACGTTCTGGGTTCAAAAAACGCTCAAATAAAAGATTATATGGAATTGGATCGATATCTGTGATTTCTAGACAATAGGAAACAATACTTCCTGCGGCAGAACCTCTCCCCGGCCCTACTGCAATCTGATGGTCTTTTGCATATTTAATAAAATCCCATACAATTAAGAAGTAATCCACATATCCCATATTTTTTATCGTCGTCAATTCATACGTCAACCGCTCTTTTAAATTGACTCCATCTTGTACGGTTTGATCCCCATATCGTTTCTTTAAGCCGTCTTCACATAATTTCGTCAAATAAGAATATGCATCATAGCCTTCTGGAACTTCATATTTTGGCACTTTTTGCTCCCCAAATACAATTTCCACGTTGCATCGTTCTGCGATTTTATGGGTGTTTTCAATAGCCTCCAACGCATAAGGAAATAACTCCCTCATCTGCTCTTCAGATTTTGCAAAATATTGACCGCCTTCATACCGCATTCGGTTTTCATCGGCCACTTTTTTTCCTGTTTGAATACAGAGTAAAATATCATGAGCCTGCGCATCTTCTTCATAAACATAGTGAATATCATTTGTGACGACTAAGTCAATTCCCGTTTCTTTGTGTAAGCGCATCATTCCTTGATTGACAATCCGCTGTGCTTCAATTCCATGATCTTGCATTTCCAAAAAGAAATTGCCTTTTCCAAACACCGATTCTAAATGAAGCGCTGCCTTTTTTGCCTCTTCATAAAATCCCTGCATTAATAAACTAGAGACTTCTCCTGCTAAACAAGCACTTAACGCAATGATTCCCTCATGATATTGTTCCAACACTTCATAGTCAACCCTTGGTTTATAATAGAATCCTTCTGTGAATCCTCTTGAAACAATTTTCATTAAATTGTGGTATCCAACATCATTTTCTGCCAATAAAACAAGATGATGATATTTTGATTTTCCGGTTTCTTTTTCAAATCTTGAACCAAGTGTCACATAGATTTCACACCCTAAGATCGGTTTAATTCCAACTTCCTTCGCGGCACGATAAAAATCAATCACTCCATACATAACACCATGATCGGTAATCGCAATGGAGTCCATTCCTAAGTCTTTCACTCTTTGCACCAGTTCTTTAATTTTACTAGATCCGTCTAAAAGACTGTACTCTGTATGCACATGTAAATGTGTAAAACTCATCTTCTCCGTCCTTTCTTTATATAATATACTCCTATTATGAACCAATCTTTCATTGTCCTTTTTTCTCAGCACTTTATAGTGATTCCTCATTTAGTATACCGTCGTTCCTGCATTTCAGCAAGCAAGAGATTTCTTAACAAGATTTTCATTTTGTTTTTCCACTTTTCTATGATATAATATGCAAAAATCTGACTTTTCGAAATTCACATAAATTTTAAACAAATAATTTTTGTTATACACATCTGTTTATGTGCATAAGACTAAGAAGGACATGAAAGGAGCTTTAAGCTATGGAAAAATTATTAGAAAATAAAATTGCACTTGTCTCTTCCTCCACAAAAGGAATTGGTCTTGCTTGTGCAAAAAAACTTGCTGAAAACGGGGCAAAAGTATATTTAGGAGTGCGTCGCCTAGATGCAGGACAAGAAATCGCAGATGAAATTATTAAAAATGGTGGACAAGCTGGCGTTGTCTATTTTGATGCCTCTCAATTAGAAACTTATCATACGATGGTAGAAGATGTAATTGAAAAAGAAGGGCATATTGATATTCTCGTGAATAATTATGGCTCTACCGATGTAAAGACTGATTTCGATTTATTAAACGGAGACAGCGATCGATTTTTTGAAATTGTAGAACAAAATTTAAGAAGTGTCTATATCACGTCTAAAGCAGCTGTTAAATCTATGATTCAAACAGGCGGTGGTTCCATTATTAACATTTCTTCTGTCGGTGGAATGCTCCCTGATCTCTCTCGCCTTGCCTATGGAACTTCAAAGGCTGCCATTAATTTCTTAACGAAAAATATTGCCGTTCAATATGCTCGTCAAGGTGTTCGTTGTAACGCTGTTATGCCAGGATTTACTGCTACTGATGCTGCAATGAATAATATGTCAGAAGAATTTTTAACGATGTTCTTAAAAAATGTTCCGCTCAATCGTGTTGGGAAACCTGAAGATTTAGCAAATGCTGTTTTATTTTTAGCAAGCGATCAATCTTCTTATATTACTGGCGAAACAATTCCAGTTGCCGGCGGATTCGGTCTTCCATCTCCAATGTACAGCGAATACTTATCCATGTCTAGCAAAAGCTAATCATTCTCATATATAAAAAAGGCACTTTCGCTCAACTGATACCTTTTACACAGGCTATCACCCTTTTTGCGAAGTGCCTTTTTCTATTATCTTGCTTTTTTAATCCATCGATATAACATTCGATATAGGAATCGAACAATAAAACTTATGAGTATCAATAAAAAGACAACGATTCCAATAGCTATCCATGTAAATTTATTTGGATTGCTAATTAAACTTTTTAAACTTCCGCTTTGATCGACCACTTTTCGGTTGTGAAGTTCTTCATAATATGTTGGCACCGTTCCAACTGTCTCCCCTCCTGTTTCTCCAAAGGATTCTAAATAATTAGAAACACAGAGCCATGCTTTTAATTCCTTCCCATCTTCCCGATAGATCAAATGGTCTTCTAAATTCTCAACAGGATTTCCGTTTCTATCTTTTGGTGTAATTGCTAACAGCCCAAAAGACTGATCTTCCACTGCGCTTAACATTTGTCCACTATAAAGATCGGCAACAACTCGATATAACCGATTGTCATCAATACTGCTTTGTTGTTCTGTTTTCTCGTCCCACAGCGATGTTTCTATTACTTTATTTAAAATCAAGCGTTTTGGGCTAAAAGTAAAATGGAGTCCTGCCGTATAAAGCTGCGCCACTTCCATTATCGGAGAGATGGAAGCGTCCACCTCTGCCACCGTTTTTAATTCCTTTCCTGTTAAATAAACGTTGACTAATGGATAGCCCGGCACTTTATCCTTTCCAATTCCAAGCGACATTGTCATAAAGGCATCATCTACCGTTACATCTCCAAGAGGGATCGTCTCTCTTATGACGCCGGCAGGAACAATCGCCGCTGCAATTGGCTCATATGCATCTCCTTCTTCTTTTTGAATCGTATCGATATAAGAATCCGCAATAAAATCTCCTAAATTTTCTTCTTGATGTCGTTTTCCCATCAAACTCATAGGAGTGAATTCCACTTCATTTTTTGCCAACACCTCTCCCATCTCATAACCATATTGGGATAGATATGTCTCGTTAATTCGCTCTTTAAAATATGTTAATTGCCCTTTTGTCTCCTGATCTTCTGGAATATCGGAAGTTGTTGGAATGAGTTCATACTCCTCTAGTTCCCATCTTCCATTTTCTTTTTGTTGTAGTTTCATTGTCCCAACATAAATGCCATATTCACCAGAGGAACCGATAACCGTATCGCCAACGATAATTGGTTGTTCTAACTTTGTATGAGTATGTCCGCTGACAATGACATCAATTTCCGGAACTTCTTTTGCTAAAATCTCATCTTCTGATTTTTCTGGATCCGGATCTGTCCCACTATGAGACAAACACACGATGACATCTGCGCCTTCTTCTTTTAACGCCTTTACTGCTGCTTTTGCACTTTCTACTTGATCGAGAAACTCAAGAGTAGATGTTGGTGAATATTCAATCGATGTTTTTCCAAAAATTCCAAATAATCCAATTTTCACTCCATTTTTCTCAATAATCGTATATGGCTTCACTCCATAATTATCCATGGCTTTTTCCACATTCGCTTCCTCTTCTGTGGCATTTTCAAAACTAATATTCGAAAGCAAAAACTGTGGCAGCGGATCTCCCGATTCTTTTGCAGCATTCAACATATTTGCAAGCCCTTCATTTCGATAATCCGTTTCGTGATTTCCTAACGTCGTGGCATCAAATCCAATTTTCCCAAGCATTCGAAGTTCCGAAGCCTCTGATTCGTAAATCGTTTGATAGAGAGTTCCCATGGAAAAGTCCCCTCCATCTACGACTAATGCCTCTGGATTTTGCTTTTTCTTATTTTTAATAATGGTGGCAATTCTTGCAAAGCCTCCTACTTTTTGTTGGGTTCCATCTATTTCTGTTGTAAAACTTTCAAGATGTGAATGTAGATCATGAGTAAAAATAATTTCCACTTCTTTTTTACTCTGAGATTTTTCTTCTGCAAACGCAGGAACCGTTGTTACTATCCACAGCATGATAACAACGGCTATCATTGATATTCGTTTTTTCATTTCCTTTTCTCCTTTTTTTATGAATTCTTTTACTGAGAACTCATTTCTTTCTAGTATACAAGAAATTTATCGGTTAAAAAAGTACCATTGTAATAAATATTTTTATAAAATGAACGCTCATACATAGAAAAATCCCAACTGCTGTTGGCAGGAAAAACGCAACTCCCGTCCAAACCCAGCTTTTCGTTTCTTTTTTTATTGTCCATAAAGTCGTCGAACATGGGTAATGAAATAACATAAAAAGACAAACACAAAAAACGGTTTCTATTGTCCAGCCGGCATCTCTTAAAATAAATTCCAGCTGCCCAATCTGTCCAAACTCAACTAAATTTCCTGTGGATAAATAAAGCATTAGCATAATTGGAACTACAATCTCATTGGCAGGGAAGCCGAATAAAAAAGCGGTGATAATCACTCCATCTAACCCTAACAACTTTCCAAATGGATCGAAAAAATTTGCCATTTGAACGGTCAACGGACTCCCCATAATGGAAAAATTGCCTGCGAAAAACAATAAAATACCGGCTGGAATTGCTACGAACACAGCCCTTTTTAATACGAAAAGAGTCCGTTCAAAAAAAGAGCGGAGAAAAACTTTTCCAAATTGAGGTCTTCTATAAGGTGGTAATTCTAAAGTAAACGCAGATGGAACACCTTTTAATACGGTTATAGAAAGAAGATAAGATGCAAAAAATGTCATTCCGACTCCTAATAAAATAAAGAGAGTTAAAAGAACGGCTCCAAAAAAGCTATTCTCCCTGCCTAACATCATCATGCCCACTCCGATCATCGCTACAAGCGTTGGAAACTTTCCATTGCATGGCACAAAACAGTTGGTGAGTATGGCGATAAGCCGCTCCCTTTTTGAATCAATAATGCGACAACCTGTCACCCCAACTGCTGAACACCCAAATCCCATGCACATCGTTAAGGCTTGTTTTCCACAGGCATGACATTTTTGAAACATATGATCAAGATTAAAGGCGATCCTTGGCAAAAAACCATAGTCCTCTAATATTGTAAAAAGCGGAAAGAAAATGGCCATAGGCGGCAACATAACCGAAATAACGAAACTCGTCACTTGATAAATTCCATTCATAAAAAATTGCACGAGCCACTTAGGCACTTGTAAATAAAGCAAGCCCGCTGTCATCACTTCTCCCAATGATTCAAACGCAGTTGCTAAAAACTCTGATGGCCCATTTGCCCCTTTCATTGTGATCCAGAAAATTCCAAATAAAAGTAAAAGCATAATTGGAATCCCAGTCTTTTTCTGTGTTAGAATTTGATCAAGTTCTTCCTCCCGTCGCTTTTTTACGCCCTTTGTTTTTGTAATCACTTCTTTCATAATCGCATCAATTTCTGCAATCGATGAACTGTTTCTCTGCTCCTCATTGATTTTTGCAGTTTGTAAACTAGAAATCGAGACTGTCCTCTCCTTTTTTACAGCTATTTTTTTACATTGCTCCAATAGTTCCTCAATCCCTACTCCTGTCCGTGCGACACAGCCAACGACTGGTATTTTTAATCTCTCTTCTAGCTTCTCAAACTGAATCTCAATTCCTTTTTTCTTCGCTTCATCTAATAGATTCACACAAAGAATCATATTTGATGTTATATTCATAATTTCAAAGACAAGCAATAAATTTCTTTTTAAGCAACTGGCGTCACAAACGACAATCACAACATCATAGTTTAACTTTCTCAAACAATATTCCGCTTCTTTTTCCTCTTCCGAACGAGAATGTAACGAGTATGTTCCCGGAAGATCATAGATTTCATAAAGAGCGTCTTTTTCCTTATGTATACCTCTTGCTATTTCTACGGTTTTCCCTGTCCAGTTTCCCGTATGTTGATGTAATCCAGTCATTTTATTAAATAATGTACTCTTTCCAACGTTCGGATTGCCCGCTAATAAAATCGTATATGATTCTTTTTTCTCGTCTATTTTATCTTCCTTTTCGACTTCCACAATCACTTCCTTAATATCTTCTTTCCGAATGGCGATCATGCAGTCACAAATTTCAAATGCGATCGGATCCTGTGAGAAAGAGGAAAATACACACTTGATTCGCACCCCTTCTGCCATTCCCAGCGCAAGAAAACGTTCTTTCATCGATGTTTCTGCTTTAAGAGAGAGGATAACTCCACTTTCATTTTCCACCATCTCAGACATCTTCTTTCTCTGAACTTCTCTTATGCTCGTTTTCTCCATGGCCCCTCCTACCTTTTTCTTTTTCTACTATTTCTAGTATATGACACTTCCCCTTTTCCGTTCCTAACAACTGTTTCTTAAATGGTTCTTTTCTTTTGCTATATGGCGCTATTCGAAAATGTTAAGAGGTCTTTCGTCGAATGGCTATTAGCATAACCAGATGACCAACCCGTCAAAATAGGTGCAGCAATAAACATGAAAATTGCTAATACCAAAGTGATACAAATGACTGCCATAGTCTTACTGGTTGTATTTAGTTTTGAAGTAATCTGTCCGAAAAAGAAAAGTGCTTCTTCATGGTAGCGGTGTTGTGGTGTTTTTTCTTTCCATGTCACAATCAAACTACTGGTAAGATAAATTAAGGCACAAATGAAAAAAAGTAAGTTAATCAAAACAAAAAGCAGATATTGATTGAGAGTTCCACCACCTAAAGACAGATAATATTTATTTGTCAATACTGCAACGCTAGCTGCTGTAAAAGCGTTCAATACAGAACATATCAGCAAGCCTGTAATAAAACATTCCCTTTTTTTCTTTCTGATTATACAAAATACCGACCAAAGCAGAGTGAGCAGCGGAAAAAGAATATTTCCAAAAAATATAATCTGTACTGGAAGTGTAAAGCGTGGGTCATAATAAAACCAAACCTTTTGTATTCCTGTAATCAATCCCCATACGGTAAACAATTCAAAGAAGGCTGCTACAACAAAAATGAAGCGGCTCTTTTTTAATTCGGGTTCATTCTTTTTTTCTGCGGAAAGCATATCAATAATTTTCGTTTTCTGAATGGTACGGGTATTGAAAATCCCTACCATAAAAAAGCTTGCCACAAAAAATACTACTGTCAACAAAACAGTATCAGGGAATAATGTCCATGAGATTTCATAAGGCTTTCCATAAACAGTAAGGAGCATTGCGGTAATAAATTGAGAGCAGAATACACCGAAAAAAATACCAATTACAATTGAAAACATTCCCATAATCAATGTTTCTGCAAAGAAAATCCTGCCAATGATTTTTTGTTCCATTCCCATAATGGACTGAATTGCAAACTCTTTTTGCTTTTGCCGAAGCATATAATGGTTGACAAATCGTATTAAAAATAGCAACAGCAACGTTACCATACAGATTGCAACTTTCATTCCGTCGCTTAATAGAGTAAAATTATACTCACTATCTATATCGGGGTTATAATAACTACTAGAAATAGACAAAAATGCATAAAATAAGCTAATACAGATTGTCATTGTAACAATGTAAACTAAATAGTCTTTTGCAGACCGCTTTGCATTTCTAAAAATAAGTTTAGCATACATGGCTTTGACCTCCCCCAATTATGGTAAGGGCATTCAGAATTTTATCAAAAAAAGTACTTCTGCTGTCGTTACCCTTACGCAGTTCCATGAAAATTTCGCCGTCTTTCAAAAAAAGAATACGGTTGGCATAACTGGCGGTAAAAGCGTCATGTGTTACCATAAGAATTGTTACCTCAAGTTGTTCATTGATACTTTGAATGGTAGACAGCAGCATTTGTGAAGAATGGCTATCTAATGCACCTGTCGGTTCATCTGCCAATAAAAGTTTTGGATTGTTGATAATTGCTCTTGCACAAGCACAACGCTGTTTTTGACCGCCCGATACTTGATAAGGATATTTGTTTAGAATTTCGCTGATATTCAATTTTTGAGCGATATCCAAAATACGGGGCTCTACGCTTCCAGCAGGGACTTTATTGATTGCTAATGCCAGTGCGATATTTTCTGAAATCGTCAATGTATCCAGTAAATTGAAGTCTTGAAATACAAAACCTAAATTCTCTCTGCGAAAGCGGGCGAGAGATTTTGGGTTAATTTCTGTTATGTCCGTTCCCTCTACAAAAATATGCCCTGCACTCCGATAATAAAATCATTCATTTGAAAAGAAAGTGAAATTGTCGTTCCTATGTTTTCGGAATAAGCAGTAAGTCCTATTCCCAGTTTATCACATAGACGCTTGCAAAGATATAAGCCAATTCCAGTAGAATTTTTCCCAATTCGTCCGTTCTGACCTGTAAATCCTTTTTCAAAAATGCGAGGCAAATCATTTTTAGGAATACCTATCCCGTTATCACGAATAGATAACACAATTCTGTCATTTGTTTTTATCGAAGAAAAGTATAAAATAGGTTGCTCCGCATGATATTTTATTGCATTACTGATAATCTGGTTTAAGATGAACCGCACCCATTTTTCATCGGTATAAACCTTGTGCTCTATATCACCTATTGTGATTGTCATATTACTTTGACGCAAGAGATACTTATTATCTGCGATTGCACTATGTACAACATCACATAAACTGATTTCACGAACAGAATAATCTTTTTCTGTATGTTCACTCCGGGCATAGTAAAGTGCCTGTTCTGTATATTGATTGATATTCTCTAATTCTGCCAATATCCCTCTGGAAAAAGGAGAGCAGTTATTCTCACACAGCAACTTTATAGTTGTAATTGGTGTTTTTACTTCATGTATCCATTGTTCAATATATTCTTTATATTCTTTACGTTCTCTCTGTACTTCGCCAATCTGCTCTAACATAGATTTTTCAGCCATTTTCATAATCTGGTAAAAAACCTGATCATCAGCTTTTTCCGGTACTTGCATGATTTCCGGCAATAAATATCGTTCTTCTAATTGCTCCGCCATATTCAACAATTTATTTAGATACTTTTTTCTTGAGAAATAAAAAGATAACAGACATAAAACAAGCACAAGTGCCCAAACAGCAAGAATAAATAAAACTGTTTGAATAGGATTGTCACTTGCAATTAAAAATAAGGCAAGAGCGAGCATACCCAGTAGATCAATTAAAATGACAGGGAGTTGATTTTTTAGATATTGTTTTCCGCTCATAATGTATATCCTTGTCTGTGCCTTGTTTTAATGAAATCTGTAAGTCCAATTGCTGTCAGTTTGTCACGAATACGAGTAATATTGACGCTTAGGGCGTTATCATCAACATAAAGTCGATTGTCCCAAAGGAAATCTACAATATCATTTCTGGAACAGATTTTTCCAACGTTCTTAAAAAGGTAGTAAAGGATTTTCAACTCATTCTTTGTTAATTCTGCTTTTTGTCCTTTGTATTCTATTGTGCTGCTCTCCAAATGCAAGGTTGCCCCATTCCATATAAGAACTTCTTTTTGTTCAGATGCATAGGACTTTCGCAAAAGTGCGGCGATTTTTGCAAGCAAAATAGCGGTGTTATAAGGTTTCGTAATAAATGCATCACCGCCTAGCATAATACTGTTCAACTCGTCCATATCGGTATTACTGCTCGTTACAAATATGATTGGCATATCAGAGAAAGCCCTTATTTGAGAACATATTTCAAAGCCATTCTCTTTTGGCAGTTTTATATCTAAAAGAACCACATGGGGTTCAAAAGACTTAATTTGTTCGACTATATTTAAAAAATCCGTTACTGTTTCAACATCATATCCGTTTCCTACTAACAGATTTTTTAATTGGGTTTGTATTGTAAAATCATCTTCAATAATCATAATTCTACTTTGATTCATTTTGATTTCTCGCTTTCTTTTTTTCTCCCATCAATCGTTTTTTCTATGTCTTTTGGTATCAACTATATATACCCGATTTTTGAAACATTCGGTATTCTGTTTTCTTTACAAAGTATCTGTACCCACCGTTCAGAAATGCCCCACTTTGCCACTGCTTCAGGACAAGACATATATTCCATAGTGCAACCGCCCTTTCCTCAAACTTTATCAATATAATTATAATCGTATGCCCGAACAATAGCAAGCATCGGAAAAGAGTACCCTTTTCCGTATTTTATGGAAAACCAAAGAGTAGGAACGGGAAAAGGAACCGGAAAGAGGATAGATTCGTTTATGCAGATATGACATAATAGTTCCAAGTAATATAAATTTTAAAAATAACAAATCAGATTTTGTCATTTATTCGAATGTTAAAATGCGTTGCTTGTGACAACGGGCAGTTCTGCCTACAATAAAGGTAATAACTGAAAGAAAGGTGGTTATGTCCAATGCTAAGTGAAAATATGAAGGCAATCAGAAAATCAAAAGGGCTTTCACAACAAGAGCTTGCAATCAAGCTAAACGTGGTGCGACAAACAATTTCTAAATGGGAGCAAGGAGTTTCCCAAACAAAAAGATATTAAGGAACAACCTATGTTTACCTGCTTGCAAACAAAAGAATATTGCTAATAAGCTGAGAGATACTACATGAGTGCTGGTATCTCTTTTTTTGTTGGCGTAAAACGGCATAGTATTCCACCTCTGCTTGACTACCCTAAAACTTATAGTTTATGGTTTGTCAAGGACTTGTTGCGTAAGCAATGCTTTCGCATCCTTTACAAATCATGGCCTAATAGTATATAGTTGACATTTTTTTATGCATATGATATTTTGTTAAGTACATTAACAAAAAGGAGGCGGTAAAATGAACTACAAAAAATTTTTATGCGAATTTCAAAACTTCATAAAAGCATATCTCAGTTTAGAACACAAACAACATAGAATTCTTGACTTGAATTTATCAGAGGTACATTTATTGAAAGTAGCTGAACAAAACCCGAATTACACTCTTATTGAATATGCTGAAAAGCTGAATGTAAGTCGAAGTGCCATTACGCAATTAGTTAATTTGTTAGAAAAAAAAGATTGTGTCAAAAAGAAAAATGCTAACATGAAAAGTTTTGTGCTTGAGTTAACATCTAAAGGAGAAATAGTATGTAATAAACATGATGAAGAGCATAAAAAAATAGAAAATGATTTAAGAAGAATTTTTAAAAAATATGATTGTATTTTTTTTGAACAATTGAGCGAATTAATGTCTGATATCATAAGCACTTGGGAAGAATACGATGGGATGTAAAATTATAATTGAAGATACTAATAAAATGATGGATTCAAAGATGAATATATGTATCCAGGGATTAAAAAAGTTTGAAGAAATTAAAATTATTTTAGAAACAGACTGTTTTTATAATATAAATGCTCCTATGAATTGGTCAGAGAATACATTTTGGCAATCTGAAGCTATTTTTCTTAGTGATTCAAATGGAATAGTATCCCTTAAAAACTCACCATCTAAAGGGGGAGATTATATAGGCATTAGAGATATGGGGCTTTTTGAATCTCTTAAGGCTGTATCTATAGTTAATAAAAAACATATTAGAGACCTTCAAAATTTACCTTTAAATGATGTTGTAAGTTATAAAATTTCAGTTTTATCGGATGGAAAGTTACTTGCTAAAACAACTTTTAATAGATTCTATAAAAATTATAATATAAATCACTATGATATACTAAGGGATAGTTGGCAAGGGAGATTGTTTTATGAGGGGGATAAAAATAAAAAACCAGCTATTATAGTATTATCTGGTAGTGATGGAGGAATTGAAAAAGCACAAAATATTGCAATGATGTTATCAAATCATGGTTTTGTGACACTAGCTATTAGTTATTTCGGAATGAATAACCAAAAATCAAGTTTAGATAGAATACCACTTGAAAATATTGAAGAAGCATTAAACTATATACAAAAGTTGACATTTGTTGATTCTGCAAAGATTGGAATTTATGGTAGATCAAAGGGAGCAGAATATAGTCTAATGTTTCTAACTAAATATGATGGTATTAAATGTGCAGTTTTAAATTCTCCAAGTGATAGAGTTTATGAAGGGTTAAAAGGGAAGAGAAATTCTAAACATTCTTCTTGGACATATGGTGGAAAAGAGATATCTTATAAACCATTTAAAATAAGGGAATTTATTATGAATATGCTAATGAAGAAATCAAGTATTGATGATTCTGGAGTTATGGACATAGAAAATGTTACATGTCCCCTTTTACTAATTACTTCAATAAAAGATGAAATATGGGATTCTTATAGTGCATCAATTAACATTATGACAAAAGCAAAATCATATGAAAAGAGTATTGTATTAACAACAGAGTTAGGGCATATGAACACCATTTCCTATCTTCCAAATCCACGCTATAAAAAGTATAAAACAGACAAAATATATTCTGAGGCTATACTGTCGTGGGAAAATACTCTATCTTGGTTTATTAATTATTTAAAAAAAGATTAAAAATCTGATTATCCGCATAAACACAGGGACTTTAAGCAATATGAATGAAAACACAAAAGAAATTTACCACTAATTTACTACGATTGAAAGAACCTTGATTCGACAAAGAAAA